>Ga0134121_10000097_pt1 | contig 96318 bp, 77 predicted proteins | sample KB301_FD_96463 | JGI IMG/M metagenome (GOLD analysis project Ga0134121, IMG submission 96463) | Terrestrial soil microbial communities without Nitrogen fertilizer from Kellogg Biological Station, Michigan, USA - KB3-0-1 | ecosystem: Environmental > Terrestrial > Soil > Unclassified ...
CTCTCAAGCCACTCAGCCCCGGATCGCATACGATTGTACGCCATGCAGTGGCTGTCGGAGGTGCTATTACTTATGACACTGTCTATAACATTACACAGTTATAATGTAGCCATCTCTTGGAAGTCTTTCTATTCATGCCTCCTGCATCTTTATCATAACTCCGAAAAGTGAAAAAAGCTTTTCGGAGTTTTTTTATGATCAAATCATTCCGGCTCCTGATCTTTCCATAGATTTTCCATTAGCTATTTTCGCTTTCTAAAATAAAAACATGAGTGAAGCGGGAATCGCCTTCGAAAGATTGCTTAACATCATGAATGACCTTCGTGAAAAATGCCCGTGGGATCGAAAGCAAACATTTGAATCGCTTCGCTTGCTCACGATTGAAGAAACGTATGAGCTTGCCGATGCCATTGATCAAAAAGATATGAAGTTGCTGAAGGAAGAAATCGGCGACCTCATGCTGCATATAGTGTTTTACGCGAAGATCGCTTCAGAACAAAATGCATTCGACATCACTCAAGCAATTAATGATCTCTGTGAAAAATTAATTCGGCGTCACCCGCACATTTACAGTGATTTTGTTGCGGAGAACGAGGACGCGGTGAAAAAAAATTGGGAGCAGATCAAGATGAAGGAACGAAAGCGATCAGTGCTCGAAGGGGTACCGCACTCATTGCCTGCCGTAGTGAAAGCATTTCGCATCCAGGATAAAGCGAAGCAGGTGGGCTTCGAATGGGAGAACAAACACGACGTGTGGGAGAAAGTAAAAGAAGAATTAAGTGAGTTCAGTGAATATGCGGAGCAAGAAAATCTTCCTGCCGACGATAAAGAAAAGATGGAAAAAGAATTCGGCGACCTGATGTTTTCACTCATCAACTTTTCCCGCTTTGTTCAAATTGACCCTGAAGCTGCTCTCGAGAAAACAAACAAAAAATTTATTCAGCGCTTTCTCATGATGGAAGATATTGCGAAGCAGCAACAGCGCTCGTTGCATGAGATGACGCTGCGGGAAATGGATGAGCTGTGGAACAAGGCGAAGGAAGTCTATAAATAGTTTGCAGTTTGCAGTTTGCAGTTTGCAACTTCGGGGTTTAATTTCTTACCTCTTATATCTACGAATCAAGTCCATGAGTCCTACGTCCGCAAGTCTCAAGTCCCCGGCACTTCGGTGGTTTGCAATAATTGCGGCCGGTTTTTTTCTCGTCATCATTGTCAATCAATATTTCTTCTGTCCTCAGTATAATTTTCCCGAGCCACATCCTTTTTCCGGTTCGCTTATTTACAATCCGTATCAAAACATGGATTCTTCACAATGGCGCAAGTGCAACTTTCATGCACACACGCGGGCGTGGTACGGCGCAACTACAGGTAAGGGCAATGAAGAAAAGTTATGGAGCACGTACGACTCTCTTGGTTATGCTGTGCATTGCATTTCCAACTATGAACAAGTGAATCGCTATCATGACACCGCACATAATTATATTGCTGCCTACGAGCATGGCTATGGTTTGATGAAGAATCATCATCTGCTGCTGAACACGCATCATGTCATCTGGGGCGATTATTATTTCCCTCAAACGCTTTCCAACAAACAGAATGTGCTCGAGTGCCTGAGTGTAAATGATACGCAGCTTCTTTCCATCAATCATCCGCTATTGTCTCACGGGTTTGCGCCTGATAACATGCGATATCTCTCAGGGTACGATTGCATGGAAGTGCTTCGTGATGATAACACGTATTCATTTTTGAATTGGGATGCTGCACTCGAATCCGGTAAACCCATTTTCATTGTCGCTGATGATGATGTGCATCATATTGAAGATCCGTTTGAGGTGGGAAGAAACTGCACGTGGGTGAATGCCACCACACCCAAAGCCAGGAATATAATTCACGCATTGAAAACAGGAGATGCTTACGGGATGATCATAGGATATACTCGCGGCGAAACCATGAATCAGAAACTCGCGAAAGTAAAAGCAGGGCTGCCGATGCTTCGTGCCATTCATTTGAATGGTGACACCATAAGAGTGCGTGTAAGCAGGCCTGCCTCACAAATAAATTTCTTCGGAGAGAAGCTCCAGCAGATCGGGATGATATTGTCATCCTCCGAAGGAATGTATGTGATGAAGCCGGGCGACCCATACGTGCGTACCGAAATAGTGTTTGATGATGGCACACGGATTTTTCTCAATCCTTTCTTTCGCTATGATGGAAAATTTCCTGAACAAAAAATTCCGCCTGTAGATGAATCGAAAACAGTTTTTTTCCGAATCATCGGAGGTCTGATTCTTCTCGCCTTTGTGATTGTAATTGTTATTCGGGCGAGACGAAGACGCGGCGTTGCTTCACTCTGAACTTGGCTACCTTCGGGGCGTTCAACTTGTAGCGCGGCTTTTAAGTCGCTTTTGATTGCGACTTAAAAGTCGCGTTACAATAGCCCCTGATTCAATGAATTTTCTGAAGAACAATTTTTTTTCTGCCCTCCTGATCATAGGAGTTGGCTCTCTCATTCTTCTTCCGTTTCTCGGCGCTGTTCACTTATTCGACTGGGATGAAATCAATTTCGCAGAGTCTGCGCGCGAGATGATCGCCACAGGAAATTATGCACGGGTGCAGATAGATTATCAGCCCTTTTGGGAAAAGCCGCCGCTGTTTTTCTGGTTGCAGGCAGCAAGCATGCACGCGTTCGGCATCAATGAATTTGCTGCTCGTTTTCCTGATGCATTGATTGGCATTATCACGTTGCTGACATTTTTTTTCATCGGGAAAAAATTATTCGATGCACGGTTCGGGATGCTTTGGGCTCTCAGCATGATCGGATCTTTTCTTCCTCTTCTCTATTTCAAATCAGGAATTATTGATCCCGTTTTTAACTACTTCATTTTCGCAGGAATCTATTTCATGATTTTGTTAGCAGAGACGCGAAATGGGAAAAATATTTTAAACCGGAATCTTTCGGTTGAGCAGGAAAGAAATCCGATCCCGATGCATCGGGATCGGATTTCTGAGCAGAGTGGAAAATCTTCTTCAGATCTCATAATCTCTTCGACAGGCGGAACTCAGTTAAAGTACGCACTACTCTCCGGGATTTTCATTGGTCTGGCAACGCTCACGAAAGGTCCTGTTGCTTTGCTGATTGTATTGCTGACGTTCGTCGTTTATTGGATAATTGTCCGCTTCAAAAAAATTGTTTCATGGAAGCATCTTTTTCTTTTCATCATCACGTTCACATTCATCGCGGGAATTTGGGTTTTGATTGAGGTGATGGATAACGGCTTCGGGTTCTTTCGTCAATTCTTCAGCTATCAAATTGCTCTGTTCACGAATCCCGTTGCAGGTCACAGCGGACCAGTCTACTATCACTTTGTGGTGGTCTTCCTCGGATGTTTTCCCATGTCAGTGATAGCAATGCCTGCGCTTACCAGAAATTACAGAGAAGAAACTCCGTTTGATTTCAAGCGATGGATGCTGATCCTGTTTTGGGTGGTGATGATTTTGTTTACCATCGTAAAAACAAAAATCGCTCACTACTCATCGCTTACCTATTTCCCGCTTTCATTTCTATGCGCCCTTGTGATTCATAAAAATTTTACTTCTCAATCTTTACCCCAATGGGTACTGATCATTTTGGTTTTGATGGGAAGTATTTTCTCATTGCTGTTGTTCGGTGTCCCGTGGCTCGCTCAGAACAAGGAATTCCTCATCCCCCGGTTGAAAGATCCATTTGCCATTGATTGTCTTTCAACCAATGTTCACTGGAACGGAACAGAACAATACATCGGTGCAGCCTTTTTTTTATTCATGATGATTGCCGTGGTCTTGTTATGGAAAAGAATATTGCAGCGCGGAATTTTTCTGCTCTTTGGCGCAACTGCACTTTGCCTGCTGATCTATCTGAAAACAGTGCTTCCTAAAATTGAATCCTACTCGCAGGGACCAGCGATTGAATTTTATCAAACCTTGGAGGGGCAGCACGTTTATGTGAACACAATCGGATTTAAAAGCTATGCTCAATACTTTTATTTCCGCAAACAACCAAGTGATGATTCATTGGGTGGTAATCAAAAGTGGCTGTTGAAAGGAGCCATTGATCGCCCTGCATACTTTGTTGTGAAGTCAACTTCGATGAGCATGATGCTACAATATCCCGATGTGCAACTGTTGAAGCAGGAAGGAGGATTTGCATTTTATGTTCGCAAGCCGCAATAACTGCGTTCGCTCCGGATCAATCTCTCACAAACACCATCATGACTTTTGCCTTTGACCAAAATCCTTTTCGGGCATCATTCACGGTAGCAGAAATGACATTTCCCGGAGAAGTGTCATTTCCCCCGTACAGGGTTTGCCTGACCTATTAGTTTCTCCATAATAATTCCATAACAATAACTTAACTCTTGCTATTTTTGATTCACTCAGAATACCTGACAAATTTCTTTCAATATCATAGAGTAAATCATGAAGCAATTATATTCCAGCATCCATTTCATCTCTTTAATTGCCCTCTCATTTTTTCTTAATGAAGCTACAGCTCAATCAAGCTGGGTTGAGAAGGCAAACTTCGGCGGAGTGGCGAGACACCGGTCAATAGGTTTCGCCATTGGCAATCGGGGATACATGGGGCTCGGACATTACAACTCTGTGGTGGATGTGCTGTTCGATGATTTCTGGGAGTACGATCCGGGCACAAACACGTGGACACAGAAAGCGGATTATCCCGGAGGAGCATTATCACAGGCAGTAGGATTTTCTATCGGCAACAGAGGATATGTTGGCACCGGCAGAGACGTGAACTTTGTGAATAAAAATAGTTTCTATGAATACAATCCTGCTACGAACATCTGGACACAAAAGGCCAATTTCGGTGGCACCGCGCGTCATGGGGCCGTAGCATTCAGCATCAATGGCAAAGGTTACATCGGCACCGGCGATGACGGGAACTATCGAAAAGATTTTTGGGAATATGATCCGTCAGCGAATACCTGGACACAAAAAGCAATTTTTGGAGGGGCGGGAAGAATTGCTGCCGTCGGATTTTCTATTGGTGATAAAGGATACATCGGCACCGGCGATGCCGGCGGGTCAACAAATGATTTTTGGGAATACGATCCTTCTGCAAATCACTGGACCCAGAAAACACACGTAGGCGGACCAACACGACAGGAAGCAACCGGATTTTCAATAAACGGTAAAGGATACATCGGCACCGGTGATGATTATTCGAGCGGAAATAATTACGGTGACTTTTGGGAATATGATCCTTCAGCAAATACATGGACGCAAATTGATGACTTCGCCGGATCAGCAAGAAGGTATATGACATCATTTTCGATAGGCAACCGCGCTTTCTGCGGACTGGGAACCAGCGGAACGAACTTCAAAGATTTTTGGGAATACGGGGGGAATTAATTTCGGAATTCGGATTTTGGATTTCGGATTTTTGGTTGGGAGTTTTGAGTTTTCCGCAGGACTCTGCGAGGAAGTTTGAGATGTTGTAATCAGTTTTAAAAAGAATTGTTTGGAAAAATATTTACACACAGCCACTCTGATTTACTTCATGATTTGTGCATATACATCACATTCGCAGAACACGTGGGATAAGATGGCTTCATTTGATGGGGGTGAACGGGAACGTGCGGTGGCGTTTTCTATTGGTGGTCGTGGTTATACAGGAACAGGAGTGGATTCGGCAAATCAAGTGCGGAAAGATTTTTGGGAGTATGATCCGGGAACAAATAGCTGGACACAGAAAGCAGATGTTCCCGGACTGGTGCGACGTGATGCGGTTGGATTTGCCATCGGTAACAGGGGATACATCGGCACCGGCATCAACACTGTAATCTCGTACCTGGGAACCAAGCAAAAAGATTTCTACGAGTACAATCCTGTCACCAATTCGTGGACGGCGAAAGCAAATTATCCCGGCAATAACAATCACGGCATCTATTACGCATGCGCATTTGCTACTTCAACTAAAGGATACATCTGCTGCGGAAAAGCCGGCGCGAGCAGTTACATCGCACAAACATGGGAGTATAACCAGGCAACAAATACGTGGACACAGAAAGCCGCCTTTCCGGGAGGCATTCGCTACGGTGCTACAGCATTTGCTATCGGCGATATGGGATATGTGGGATGCGGAGCCGATGAAAATATGTATCGAAAAGATTTCTACCAGTTCAATACTGCCACCGGAGTTTGGAGCCAGAAAACAGACTTTGCAGGAAGCAATCGCTTCAATGCCATTGGATTTTCAATTGGTGATCGCGGATACATTTCTCTCGGAACTGATGGCGGTTATCAAAAAGATCTCTGGCAATACACACCTTCATCTGATAGCTGGGGGCAGAAAGCCGATCTTCCCGGAGGAGCACGCCGATCTGCTATTGCATTTACTGTTGACGGTTATGCTTATGCCGGTACGGGGAAAGGAACTTCAGGAATCAAGCGAAGCATATACCGCTATACTCCGGGAGGATTTGATCCGGTCGCTAAACATAATTTGGATGAAGGGAATTCTTTAACCACAGTAACACCAAATCCGGTTGTTGAATCAGCAATCATTTCATTGCATCAAACTTTTCAAATTGAATCCTCTATACTGGCAGTGTTTGATGCATCAGGAAAAGAAGTTTTCCGTTCGTATGATGTCAATAAGTCTTTATTTAAGTTCCAAAGAAAGAATCTGCCGCCGGGAATTTATTTTTATGATGTTGAAATAAAAGATGCAGATGAAAAAATTTCACACAGTGGAGGAAAATTGATTTTGCAATAAATTTTTTAGATATCCTGAAAAATAATTTCGTGATGATGAAATATTATTTATTCATGCCCTTGTCAGCCGCGAGAGAAAGGAAGACCTTTATTTCCCGGAATAAATTCTTCCTGCTATTTATCTCTATCATCTTTTCGATCCATCACATATATGCTCAAAATGTGTGGACACAGATTGCAGATTACCCGGGCGATGCGCGTAGCGCATGCATTGCATTCAACTTTGGTGGTACTGCAGCAGTGGGCTTGGGTTATGATGGATCTCAGTTCCGCAGAAGTTTTTACACGTATTATCCATCGTTAAATGCGTGGACATCCATCAGCAGCATGGGTGGGGCATCGGGCGATGGATTGCAGCGCAATGTTGCTGCAGGTTTCACCATTGGTTCAAAATCGTATGCAGGAACAGGACAGGGAGGCGCATCCTACTTAGGTGATTTCTGGCAATACGATGTACTCACTGATGTGTGGACGCAGAAGGCAAACTTTGGCGGTTCTGCGCGACGATCAGCGGTTGGATTTTCCGTAGGGCAATATGGTTACATCGCATTAGGACAAGATGCAAATGGTTTTGATAAAGATATTTGGCAATATGACACACTTGCAAACTCCTGGTCACAGAAAACAGATTTCCCCGGAACAGCAAGACGATTGGCAATTGCATTCGCCATTGGCAACAAAGCTTATGTGGGCACCGGTGATGATGGCACCTTCACCAACGATTTTTACGAGTATGATCCTTCACTCGAAACGTGGACACAAAAAGCTGACTTTGCAGGATCACCCCGCTATGGTGCAACCGCTTTCGCGGTGAATAACCGTGGGTATCTTGGATTAGGATATGATACCGCGCTTGCTAACACCAGTGACTTCTGGCAATACAATCCTGATCTCGATTCATGGACTCAGTACACTGATTTTCCATCAGCGCGCGCCAACGCCGTTAGCTTCAGCATAGGCACAGCAGGATACGTGGGCACAGGATATGATACTACTCAGCACAATGATTTTTGGATGAATGATGTGGCAACAGAAATTTCTGAAAGTTCGAATCCGGTAACATCATCGCAAATTTTTCCTGATCCTGTTTTTGATGATGCCGTTATCACCATGAGTGGGAAATTTACTGCTGCAATTCCTGCTTTTCAGGTCTTTGATTTATCGGGAAAAGAAGTGACCGGAAAGATCCGATCGGAGTCATTTACAGAAGGCAAGCAGAAAATCTCCATCCGATTTAACCGGGGAAAACTATATCCGGGAATTTATCATTATTCAGTGAAAGGAAAGGGTGTAATTGCTTCCGGAAAATTTCTTGTCCTGGATTAACTTTTACTAAAAAAATTTTCTTCTTCTACGCTACTCTGCGATCTTTGCGTAACCCTTGGGCACTTTGCGGCTAAAAATCGTGCGCATAGGAATCCAGCATGAGCCTATTCAAACAATCACCCCTCTTTCTTTTTTTAATTACCTCCCTCCTTCTTTCCTGCTCCAGTCCTTCGGACAAAAATCAATCAGGAAAAAATAAAGATGAGAAAATAGCTGTTGACAGCGGGCCTACCGCTGCAATCTATCCAAGTGAACCGGAAAGTGATTCCTCGGTTGTTGTCACTGTAAAAACATTCCGGGAAAATTCCGCATGGGGATACGATATTCTCATGGGTGACAGTGGCAAACTCTACATTCATCAGCCAACGATTCCTTCAGTGCCCGGCAACAATGGTTTTAAAACTGAAGCTGATGCAAAGAAAGCCGGTGAATTTGTTGCGTACAAAATCAGGAATCACATTATGCCACCGAGTGTAACACCGGAGGAATTAGATAGCATGGGTCTTTGGAAAAAGTAAAACGGAAATTTTTCGCCGAAAAAATCATTCTTCATCCATGTTTAAAAAATTGCACCGCCCGCTCATGCTTTTTTGCTCCGGCCAATGACTTGAATGTTCCAAGGTTTCGGCGCTTGTTTGTCTTCGGATTTTTCTTTCGTGAGTAAAGGCGATACTCTCCTGATTTAAGTTTCCTGATCATGATTTTGTGAAATTGGTTTGTTAACGCAACACAAAGCTTGTGCTGAAAGTGAAAGGTGAAATGTCGTTAGTCGTGAGTCGTGAGTCGTGAAACCTCAGTGGATTTTCAACAAATAATTCACCATTCACTCGTTCACCCATTCACCATTCACCCCTTCACCGTTATTGGGGAAGAAAGTCCACTACGATCTTTCACCTCTCACCTTTCACTTCTCACCTGTTCAACAAAGAATTTTGTCCGATCCGAAGAATTCCTGCAGAAAGGACATGCTCTCCGAGCGGCACAGTGTTTGACTTTTTTTTCGAAAACAAAAAATATGAAAGCACAATTGAAAAAATATATTGTCTTGGGAAAAGTGATCATGCTCATGTTTGGTCTGGTCATTTTTGGATCTTCTTCAGCCGTGGCACAAATTGATACGAGCAGTAACAAGCTTCATCAAAATCAATTACCACCCGCGAAACCAAATCCGCAAACGAATCCGAATCCTAATCCCAATCAACAGCCGACCCACGTAAATCCCAATCCAAATGCGAACCCTGCATATCCTGCTACTCCGCAAAAGGTGCCGATGGATACACTGAAAAACAGTCGGAAACATATCCCACCGGATAACGGAAGTTCAAATCCTAATCCGGGCCAGCAGAAGTTGACGGGTGAACAATTAAAAGCAATTGTAGGAAAGGATACAAAGGTTGGAGTTGATCCGAACGGAAATCAATTGTATAAAGAGCCGGGTGGCAGAACTTATTTTGTGAATGAAGAGGGTACGAAAGTGTATGTAAAATAAATCACGATTGCCCGGTGGAAATAGGTCGCTGTGATATTCGTAGCGGCCTTTTTTTATTTTCCCTTTGCTGAGGTGATCCTGAGCGCAAAACTATTTATCAATCGAGTTCTTTAGCAATAACATTTTACCTTCAAATTTTAAGTCATTCAGGAAACTTCTAAGAGCCCTGACAGATCTCTGCCTTAATTGTAAGAAGTTTCCTTACACTTCGTGTCATTCTGACGCAGGAAGAATCTATTGTTTGGCCTCAATACAGATTCCTTGTACGTCGGACTGACAGCCTCGCTGGTGTAACGTCATACCTGTTTTTTTCATTTGCAAAATAGTCAGTACTCCTGAATGACTGACAGTTAGGCTGTATGTCATTAGCAGTTCATCGAAGGATCGTTTGTGGAAGAAAGAAACCATGCATCACTTCGATGAACTCAGTGTTACCTCCGTGCGATCAATGAGATTTTAAAATTTCCTTTTTCATTTTCTCTTCCTTCAATCCTACCGAGGACTCCATTCCGTCAAAGATCATGTGATATACGTAGCTGATAAAATTCCTCTCCGGATTCCTGGGGAAATCTATTTTACCAATTCGCAGCACATCGTGATGAGGATTGTCTTCATCTATAATTATCCTGTTTGCGACAAAAGTTTTAACCGCATTCTTCACGCCACCGGTTTCATGTTGACTATTGAGTGTGTTAACTTTTAAGTCAGAGTATATAAAAGTCATGGTTCCGGTGCCTTTTGTCGCGTTTGCAGTGAATGAAAATGTGGCGCTTTTAGCGCGCCCGGTTTTAATTTGCATCGGTGTCTTGTAATTTGTCAATATTGAATTCCAGATCGGCAATTCGTGAGGCCCCAGAGTGCCGCTTGTATAGAATTCATCTCTTGCTAACGGCAATACCAGGTGTATCCTTAATGCCGCCTGTGACATCCCTGAGGCGCTTATGTCCGCTCTCATGGTGTCATTCATGTTCACGTTGGAGAAATTTGAAAGTGTAAACCTGATGCTATCGAAATCAACATGCCCAGGTTCAGTGGCTCCGGCCGCAAGTAAATCATAAGCCACCTTCCCATCGTTAACTTTTACTTTCTCAAGATCTATTTTGAAAGGAAGAGAGTCGAGAAAGGTGTGATGTAAAACGTACTTAGCGGATTTCACAGGCAAACTCTTGTCTTTGTAATTATAAATGCGGGCATAAGAGATTTCTATCGCATCGATCAGTACTTGCTGTTGGTCAATGATCCGTAAAAATTTTCCTGAATGTACGCGCACTCCTGCCAGCATGATGTCCCGGTATGCCTTCTGGTACCCGAGCTTTTTTGCGAACTGAGTTTTATCAGCAGTGGGAGAAAAAAACAGCGAATCAATATCGATCATTGAATCTTTTGTGCTGAAGGTGAAGGTAGGAATAGCGACGCGATACAATCCCCTGGTGAAAAAGCCATGAACATTTTTAAATGAAGCAGCAGCATTCCTGATCTCAAAAACTTTTCCGGCATGTGTGATAGCGCTGTCTGCGAAAAAATCATTCAATTCGAAGCTTATAGAATTTGAAGCGAAATAAAAATGACTGCTGTCTTTTCCGGCTGCACTTATCTTTCCATCACTCACTTCAAACTTATTGATACGCAGTGATTCAAACTCCGGGTGGATGAGATGATACAGCGAGAACGACGTTTTAGGATAATTTCTTTTCTTTTTCGCGGCCTGAAGATTTCTGACTGCAAGAACAGGATGTTCAAGCTGAATCTCTCCAATGCAGATATTCTTTTTAAAAAGCAATGAATACCAATGGATTCCTGAAAGATTGATTGAAGTTGTTGTAAAGTTTACACGCTGAATTGTATCATTTGAAGAAGAGGATATAGGGCTAACATGAACATTTTTAGCGCGCGCACTTCCCGTGAAAATATTCAGGCGAAGATTTTCAAAATGAAATGCGTACTGCTGATTTTTACTGAAGGCAGCTACTAATTTTTTCGTCGCATACATGGAAGCAAAAAAGTTGATGGAGAGTAATGCAACGATCAGAAGCCCAAAAACAGTTGCTATGATCTTCCAGCGGCGCGAAGGCATTTTTCGATTCATACTGTAGTTAATCAATTCTCAATCCGAAAAATAGTGCGGGATGAAAATATCAATGTGTCTTAGTTAATGAAGGTTGAAACGTGCTTTGAGGTATGCTCCGATTCAGGGGACGAGGATGCGGGTGAGTGTGTCATCAGTAGGATTGCAGATTACCAATGAAGCGAAGCCACAAGACAACCTGAAATAAAAAACGCCTCGCGAGAGGCGCCTTGTTGGTTGGACTTGAATAAAAGACCTTTAGATAATATTGTGCGTGTGTGCCGGATATATGTGTGCACGATACGTTAGGAAATTATACGGATGCTTCTTACAAAAGTTTCGTGTCTTTATCAACTGCCAATTCTGTTTTGAATTTTGTGCTGACACGAACAAAAATTTGAATGAAGATTGGAAGTATGGAGAAGTAAGTGGAGATTTGACTCCCTTGAAAACTATAATTTAAAAATTAAGATTTCGAGGGCGGCAGACTTTAATGAGCGTATTGAATGCTCAAAGGTTAATGCGTAAGTTGAACTCACGACTCACGACTCACACAAATAGATTCTTATGCTTCTCTCAAAAATTTTCGCTACAGGATTTCATCCCTCCTTCAGCATCACTTTAATACTCCTTCTCACTCTCTCATCCACCCTCCCGGCTCAAACCCCTGACTGGCTTTGGACAAACTCCGCCGGAAATGTGGAGGAAGACATCATCCGAGCAGTAAAGCCCGATCCTTTCGGGAATGTGTTTGCTGCAGGATCTTTTCAGAGCGCAACCCTCGATATTGATGGCGTTACACTTGTGAATCCCAATGGCACCAGCTCGGATATGTATGTTTCAAAGTACGATGGAGCAGGCAATCTCCTCTGGGCGAAAAATGCCGGCGGACATAATGCAAGCGTGGCACGAACCATCGCCACCGATGCCTCAGGAAATGTTTACGTGGCAGGATATTTCACGGATACCATCCTGTTCGATAACCAGATGTTCATCTCAGGCGGGAGCTTCGACATGTACCTGGTGAAATATGACGGCAGCGGAAATATGGTTTGGGCACTCACCGGATCAGGCACCGGCGCCGACCGAGCTTACTCCGTGATCACGCATGGCAGCTATGTGTACGTGACGGGATATTTTGAAGCCCCTTCTATCACCATTGGCTCTACTGTATTGGGCACCACAGGCGTTGCGGCTATGTATCTCGTGAAATTTGACAACAACGGTAATGTTATATGGGCGAGAAGTTCTTCCGGACCCAACAGCGACAACTACGCATTCTCCGTGGCGGCAGATGCGCATGAAAACCTCTATGTGGCGGGACATTTCTTTACAGCCACGATAGGCTTCGATGCATTCTCTCTCACCAATACCGATAACACAAACACAACAGCCGATCTGTATCTTGTAAAATATGATAGTCTTGGCAGCGTGTTATGGGCGAGGAGTGTTGCAGGCGCCGCTGATGATTACAGCATCGGCAATGATGCCGATGCGTCAGGCGACAACTACGTCACCGGCTATTTCCTGAGCGACACGCTCACCGCCGGTAACTTTGATCTTGTGAATGCTGGCGGCTTCGACATCTTCATCATCAAGTACAACAACAATGGAAATGTGCAGTGGGCGCGAAACGTAGGAGGCAACAACAATGATTTTGGAGTTTCTGTGGCAACGGATCTTGCAGGAAGCGGGGATTTTTATCTCTGCGGAAGTTATGCCAGCACTAACATACTCTTTGACACCACGCTATTCACCAACCAGGGCATCGGTGATTTGTTTGTTGCAAAGTATGCAGGAAGTGGCAACCTGATTTGGGTAAAAAGCTCCGGCGGTGATGCTGATGATGAAGCGCTTTCCGTCGCCACCGACGATGCGGCAAATGTATATGTGGGAGGAGGATTTGCAAGTTCTTCGATCACGTTCGATACTAATACCTATTCGTCTGCGGGCAGTTATGACCTGTGGGTGGGGAAGATTGAGGATGTTGCTTCCGGAACCAATGCAACTGATTTGAGTAATGCGGGTGTTCGCATTTTTCCGAATCCCTGCTCCGGGAAATTTTTTGTTGCGGGTGATGATGTGAAGGCGGTTCGCGTGTATGATGTGATGGGAAGAGCAGTGTATTCGTCTCTTACATCCGGCGAAAGTGTGATTGATACTTCAGGTGAGCCCGATGGGATTTATTTTGTGAGGGTGGAAAGGAATGAAGAGCTTGAGATGATGAAGGTGGTGAAGGAATAAAAATCTATCAGCGGTAGTAAATGTGCTTGCATCACAAGCAAATGCTGATGGAACAGTGAACGTGAAATGGAAAAAACTCCGGGGCGCAAAATCATAATGTGATACGGAAATCTCCCGATCCCATCATCACAAACTCGTGGGTGTATGTTGCAGCATGCACTGAGACAAGAGGCGCAGTATCAGGGATGACTTCACTTGCCAAAATGTGGTTTCGTGTACAAGGTGTGGGCAGTGCAGGCGGGTCGCGGGGTGATGGGCGCCGTGGGTTAAGGTGTGAATGGTGAAATGAAAAGCGTCTTGTGAGTGGCGCTTTTTTATTATCTGAATTTTCAGGTATCCATGTAACATGGTATTCTAAAAAATACCACTAATTGTGGAGGCGCGGCAATTTTAATTTTCTTTTCTTGCAGACTTGCATTTTGCAAAGGTGCTTTTCAACTATGCTGACACGAGCAGGAATTTGTAAATGAAGATTGTATGACAGGAAGTAAGATGAAATTTGATGTACCAATGCCCACCGTTAACCAAGAAGGTCGTGGGCGTAATATTCTTTTGATGAAATCAACCGTGATAAGACTTCTCCCTACATTTCGTGGATCAAAGACAAGTCACTCGCGGACTTGGATAGTCAACCTGATCCTGATATATTAGCGACAGAAATTGCGGAGAATCTGGAAGCGAAGTTGGAGAGTTTTAAGGCGATTGTGGCGGAGTTGATTAAATAGAAATTTTATCTTTCACAGATGTTTGATAGTAGCCACCATTTTTAACATTCTAAACATGCCTTCAAAATTGATCTTTGAACCTGACAGTACTAAAGAGCTTTTGCGCGGTTGGCTTTTACATTCTCATAAAGCTCGTGACCGGCATGACACTGCTTCGCGTCAGTACAACAGATACCACCATGTCGTTGGTGTGCCTATGGTAATTCTTTCCACACTGGTTGGAAATTCAGTGTTTGCTTCTCTGCAAGAAAATAATAACCCACTGAGAATAATCACCGCTATTCTAAGTATAGTAGCAGCATTCTTAGCAGCTATTCAAACATTTTACAATTACTCGGCAAGAGCTGAAAAACATCGGAACGCAGGGAGCAAATACAAAGAAGTTATCCGGCAGCTTGAACAATTATTGACCCAATCAAGCACGTTATTAAACCAACCAGTAGATGAAAAAAATTCTCCGTGGTTAAATGAAATTAGAAAACGACTTGATTCGCTGGAAGAAGAATCGCCTGTAGTTCCATTGGGAATTTACAATCGTGTTGAAAAAAATTATCAGAAAGTTGAATTCAAGGATCAAGCAGAGCAGCTTTATTCTAACTCAATTTCTTAAGCATGCTATGGTTGATGTGAAGTTTCAGAGTGATTATTGAGGCTACCAACCGTAAATCTTAGGATGAAATCATCAACCGCGATAAACTTCTTTCGATGTTTCATGGATCAAAGACAAGTCACTCGCTGACTGCGATAATCTTCCTGATCCTGAAATATTAGCGACGGAGATTGTAGGGAATCTTGAAGCGGGGTTGGAGAGTTTGAAGTGATAGTAGCGGAGTTGAATGGGAAAAATAGAAAATTAAAGTTTGGCTTCGATCAAAAAGCTATACATCACGCCCGTGAAAACTTATATCGTGGATTCGTTTACGACAGAACCCTTTAAGGGCAACCCTGCCGGTGTGTGTTTTATTACGGAAGAGTTGAGTGATGATAGAATGCAAAAGATCGCTCATGAATTCGGGCTTTCTGAAACCGCATTTGTGAGGACTACCGATAAAACTGGTACCTATAGCATAAGATACTTTTCACCCAAAAAGGAAATTCCATTATGCGGCCACGCTACGCTTGCATCCGCTAAGGTGCTCTTCAAAAACAGGGATTTAGATGAACTTCATTTCATTACTGTTGAAAATATTGACCTGGTGGTGAGAAGAAGCGATGATGAGATAACCATGGAGTTCCCGGCCTATGATACCATTGCGGCTGAGGCGCCGGTTGAAATGCTGAAAGCATTAGGATTAGAGAAGGTAAACAACACAGCATTCAGTGTTAAGAATAAAATTCTTCTGTTAGAAATCAGCGATGCAGAGTTATTGGCTGGTTTAAATCCGGATTACACTGCACTTCTGAAGACTCACGATACGATTAATGGCGTCTTAGTAACCGCACCATCAAATAACAACGATGCTGATTTTCACTACCGGTATTTTTGGCCATGGGCAGGAACTAATGAAGACCCTGTTACCGGAGGAGTACAAACCTTTCTCGCTAAGTATTGGGCTAAAAAATTAGACAAGAACAAAATGAAAGCTTTCCAATCATCAAGCCGCACAGGTTCTATGACCGTCGAGTTAAGGGAGGAGAAAGTTTTCCTCACAAGCCAGGCTGTAATAATACTAGAAGGAAACATGGTCGCTTACTGATTCAAGTAATCCCGTTCTCGTTCCAGCCTGTTAGTCCGGATCTGTAATAAGTAGCGTTCGAAACACGAACAAGTCTATGCAGAATTAAAATTCTTCTGAATTAATCTTAAGAGCTTGTTAAATAGTTACCTCACTTTTAAGCACGAATTACATTTATGCAAAAGTAATCTCAACATGAAAAAAATCTTCGCCGGAGTCTTCGTGCTCATAGCCACACTTAATAGCTCTTGTGGACAAACCAAAATTGATAAACTCGACAATCTGATAAGTGCTTATGCTGAATATGGAAATTTTAATGGATCTGTTTTGGTTGCAGAAAAGGGTGAGATCATTTATAAGAAAGGTTTTGGATTTGCTAATGTGGAATGGAAGATTCCAAATCAACCTGACACAAAATTTCGATTAGCATCAGTGACCAAACAATTTACTGCCATGTTGATTTTACAACTGGTGGCAGCAAATAAATTGAAGCTTGATGCTCCAATCTCAACCTATCTGCCGGATTACCCTAAGAAAACCGGGGACATGGTAACCATTCATCACCTGCTTACTCACACTTCCGGCATTCCAAGCTACACTGATTTTCCTGTCTTCAGAGAGATGATGCGTAATACTTACCGCCCCGAGGAAATAGTAAAGCTCTTCGCCGACTCAGCGCTTCAATTTACTCCGGGAGAAAAATATCAGTACAGCAATTCAGGTTATATCCTGTTGGGTTATATCATTGAAAAAATAACCGGGGAATCCTACGAGCAGGTATTACAAAGCAAAATATTTAAACCGCTTAAAATGAATAATTCAGGTTATGATCACAATGATGCTGTTATACAAAACAGAGCGTCGGGATATAACCGGGTTGGCACCACTTATCAAAACGCCAATTACATTGACATGTCCGTTCCATTTTCCGCAGGAGGAATTTACTCAACAATAGAAGATATGTACCTCTGGGATCAGGCGCTGTATACCGAGAAGCTTCTTCCTAAAAAGTATATGGATTTATTGTTTCAGAAGTACATTCCGTCAGATGGACCATTTTATTACGGCTACGGTTGGGAAATTGGTAACATGCCTGCCGGCAAAGCCGGAGACCAAATAGAGACAATCAATCATAATGGTTTTATAAATGGCTTTAACACTCAGATCACCCGCGTGCCATCAGACAAGTCATCAATTGTTTTACTAAACAATACCGGGGGTGCTCCTCTTCAGGAGATGACTACTGCTATTTTAGGGATACTGTACAATAAACCATATAGCTTTCCTAAAAAATCTATTGCTTATTCGTTGCTTGATGTGATAGATAAAGACGGCATCACGAAAGCACTTTCATACTATAAAGAAATCAGGGATTCCGGTAATTATTACCTCAACGAAAACGAAATGAACCTTGCAGGATACCAGTTGCTGCAATCTAACAGGGCAAAAGAGGCAGCATCCGTTTTCAAGCTGAATGTTGAAGCATTCCCTAATTCATTCAATACCTATGATAGTTACGGTGAAGCGCTTTTGGCCTTCGGAGACACCACTCAGTCTATTGAAAATTATATGAAGTCAGTAAAATTAAATCCTGGTAACGGAGGCGGTTTGAAAGTCTTGAAAGCATTAGGTGTAAATATGGATACCTTAATCAAAAAAGTTTCTATAGAGAGTTTGAAATTATTGGAGGGTGAATACAAAGCAACCAACCCTCCTGCAGATAAAGAATGGAAGATAGTGTTTACAGTGGTGAATGGAGAATTGACAGGCAACGACAATGGCTACCGGTACAAACTGATTCCGGTCGGGGAGAATGAGTTTATCAATCCGGATGATAACGCATCATTAGTATTCGATACCAAAGACAAGAGTGCAATAACCCTCATGCTTTTCGGGAAGTTCAAGTTCAAAAAAGTGATGTGATTATGAATGATGAACGGGTGGATTTACCTTGCAGCTGGTGTCCGCATCACAACATTCTTGCATAATCTTTTCCCTGGTTCTATGGACGCAAGTCGATAGTGAAGGAGTTGAATAATAAATGGCCCTCTACCAAGAACATAATTGCGGAAACCTGGAATTAGAGTTGTTGCAGATAATCATTTCAAAAATATTTAAATTTAACCACAGCCAGCAAAAAAATCAGCTATGTCAAACAACAGCGTAACATTACACAGAGTGCTTAAAGCAACTCCCGAAAAAGTTTATCGTGCCTTTACCGATTCCAACGCCATGTCAAGTTGCCTTATGGATTTTTATGTGTGGTCCATCAACTGGAGGCGCGAGTAGGAGGTAGCTATAAAATGTCCTTTATCAATTTCTCTACCGGCAACGGACATTCTTTTGGAGGAAAATATTTAGAAATGAAACCGAATGAATTTTTAAAGTACACCGATAAATTCGACGACCCGAATTTGCCCGGAGAAATGATTACTTCGGTTTGGCTCACGAAAGTTTCTGCAGGCACAGAGCTTAAAGTCATTCAGGAAGGAATTCCAGCAGTTATCCCGGCAGATATGTGTTATTTAGGTTGGCAGGAGTCATTAGAAAAACTGGCAAAGCTGGTTGAACCGGAAATTCCGGATGCCTGATTCATTTGTTGTCCGGTGGGCCGGTTGAAAGAAAGGTCTCACTAAGATAAACAACCAACAGATTTTTAATCGGACAAGAAAGAAAGGTCTTAAAAGCATCTGAGACAGTTCTTCAATTTCCAGCTCTAAAAAGATCCAATTATTTTCAGCAAAAAATTTTAGTGCTGAACTACCAACTGCTCATTAAACTCTTTATTTCCGGCTATAATTATACGAACATTATATACCCCATTGGTAATTGGTCTATCGAAAGAAATCTCTTTCTTCACCAGGCCATTAAGAGTTTGACTCTGTGATGAATAAATGATTTGCCCGAGAATATCTTCAACAACCACTATATATTCTTTTTCAGGATCTTCATTGGTCGTTATGTCAATCGAGAATTTATCCTGAGCGGGGTTCGGATAAAGTTTCATTGAGTTACCGTCTAATCCTGGTGCCGCTTCTTTGTTAGGTGGTTGATTTACTATGATGATGCTGCTTAAAGTACATCCTTTCAAGTCGGTGACTGTTACAGTGTAGGTTCCTGCCTGCAGATTTGAAATCGTTGAAGTGGTGGCCCCATTTGACCACAGATAGTCATAGTTCGGTGTCCCACCGCTTGCTGTGGCTGTGGCTGTTCCATTGCTGCCGCCATGCGTTGTCACATCAGTTTTCGACATCGAAACAGATACTGCTGAAGGTTGCTGAATGACTATAGTCTTATATGCTATGCATCCGGCCCCGTCCGTGGCTGTCACAGCGTAGCTTCCTGCCGTTAGTCCGTCTCTGATTTTCGTGGTTGCACCGTCATTCCATATATAAGCGACTGGATCAGTAAACGCGTGGGTACCAACGAAGAGTGTACCGTCACTGCCGCCATAGCATGATACATCATGATGCTCCTCAGAGCAAAAGAACGCACAGGTTGGTTCATTGATGGTGACGCTGTTGCTGCCTGTACATCCGTGTGAATCGGTTACTGTTACTGTATAAGTTCCCGCCGGGCGCTTCATGATGGTTGCCAGAGTTGCACCGGTTGACCACAAGTAGGTGTAGCCAGGAGTTCCGCCGCTCGCTGTAGCTGTTGCTACTCCCTCATCTTTACCTATATGGCTTACATCAACCTTCGATATCGAAACCGTAACAGCAGAGGGCTGCTGAATGGTTATGGTATTTATGGATGCAGAACAGCCCCCTTGATCAGTTCCGGTGACAGTATAAATTCCTGCCGAGAGTCCGCTTCTGTTTTGAGTGGTAGCTCCGTCATTCCATACATAGCTTACCGTTCCTTGTGCACCGCTTTTAGTGATGGTGATGGAGCCGTTGTTACCACCATAGCATGATACATCATTGTGAGTCTGGCTCAAACTCAGGGAGCAATTAGATTGGTTGATAGTTATGTTGTTGCTGGATGTGCACCCATGAGAATCGGTTACTGTGACTGTATAAGTTCCTACTGTGCGTCCGGTAATGGTTTGAGTAGTTGCACCGGTTGACCATTGAAATGTGTAGCCCGGAGTTCCGCCGGAAGGATTGGCAGTGGCAGTTCCATCTGACCCGCCGCTTGTTGATACATCAGTCTTCGACATGGAAACACTTACAGAGGACGATGGCTCAGTAATCGTTGTGCTTAGCGTTGCTGTGCAGTTGCCTGCATCGGTTGCTGTGACCGTGTATGTGCCGGCAGCAAGTCCGGTGCGATCCTGTGTTGTTGCTCCGTTATTCCATAAATAAGTTACAGTGCCCTGTACCCCGGTGGCTGTAACATCTATGCTCCCATTGGCATTGCCATGGCACAAAACATTGACCTGTGTTGCACTGATACTAATGTTGCATGTGGCAGGGGGTGAAACATATACCCCGCTTGTTCCGGTTGTCATGCTGAATTTTGTAGTCTTTGAATACCAGCCACCAACAAAAATTGCGTTGCTGAGTACATGTGTATCTCCATAAGGTTGCTCGCCACCTGGATTATTAGTAGGAGCACCTGTCGTTAACCAATACCCGGTAAAAAATCCGCCTCCATTCCAATCTGCACCCCCGCTAATCAGGTTACCTTTTCCATTGTTGTACCGTGGTCCCTGCGGATATGGTGAAGCAGGATTGCTGCCACCGCCGCTGCTGTTTATATTGCCAGCCACGTGAATAAAGTTGGATGGTAATAATCCTCCAAGCGGAACAATGGCACCTCCGCTTTGAAATTTTACAACCCCATTATAACCATTGCTGAAGTTCGCATCATTATCCCAGCGAAGAATAAAACCGTCGTTTGCATCGCCTGTAATATTTATTTTGGATGAAACCGCGAAACCAGAAGTGACATTGATCACATAAGTTTCAGCAATTCCATTCTGAGTGTTCAAACCATTTAGTGACGTTGAAGAAACACCGGAATAACCCGTAGTTACTGTGAGAGCGTTAATTTGCGTAAACGCATTTTCCAAATCAGTTGTAAGATCAGATATTAATGTAGTCCGGTTGAGGGAACGAATTGCCTGCCCCGTGTTATTATCAATGATCTGTTGCCATGCGCTTAAGGTTGCGTCATTTGAATAAATGGCGCCCGCATAAGGCACAGTTCCTGCTGTTATCTCATGCGCCTGGATACCATCAATGGCAACATTTCCTCTATATCCGTTTGATGTGCCTTGCCAATTGGCATCTCCATGTGCATCAGAAAAAACTAAAAAATAGTTTGGTAAATTACCCAGGTTTACTCCTCCAATTGTTACTTGAGAATTAGACCAAAATGGTAACAATCCTAAAGCCATTATCATGGCGATGATTGCGCAATTTGTAGTTGTTTTCATTGTGTGTGATTTATGTTTAAATAGGATGCAAAAAGATGGAAGGAAATCGATATGATGGGAAGTTGATATTTGACCGTTAGGGGTTTGTGCGTCAAAGATGAATAAGTTCTTCAGATTTTAATATCTTTTTTTATAATTTTCTTACCCACTCTGCATAGCAAGAGTAGAAAAGAGGACTGCCCATAACGGCGTCTCCTTTTTCAGGGATTCGGATAAATCAAGCGGTCACACGTAGGAGAATACAGAACTTTTATTTTGCATCTTCCGGCAACTTACAATGCCACTAACTTCTACCCCTCCTTCTTAACTTTCACTGTCTTGGTCCAATGTCCTTGAGCAGTAATTATACACGGCCTTTGATGCCATAGCTGATACTGCAGGTTTTATTGTGGTGTACCTCCAGGGAATAAACAATTCATGGAACCTCCTTACCACCTATCCTGATGATGTAGATTTTATATCTAACTTTGAGAATTCAGCAGAAAATTTTTAAGAGAGATTTTCAATATTAAGATGATGATGAAAAATTTGTTTGTTGCCTTTGAAGGCATTGACGGTAGCGGAAAAAGCACACAAGTAAAACTTTTGTCCGACATCTTGAAAAAGAACGGTCATAAAGTGTATGCTACTTCTGAACCTACTGACAGCCCTATCGGCGCTATTATCAGGAATATTTTCACGCACAAAATTGAAGCAGACCACAGAACCATTGCAGGACTCTTTGTAGCCGACCGGTTAGACCATTTGCTGAATAAGACAACTGGGATTCTGAAAAAGATGGAAGAAGGTTATACCGTAATCACAGACAGATATTATTTTTCTTCTTATGCCTACCAGGGAACACATGTATCAATGGAATGGGTTATTGAAGCAAATTCATTGAGCGCTGACTTGCTTCGTCCTGATTTAAATATTTACATTGACATTTCTCCGGAAATCAGCATGAAGCGGCTTAACAATAGAAGAAGTTCCATTGAACTTTATGAGACCATTGAAAACCTGAGAAATGTAAGGGACAAATATTCAGAAGCAATTGAACTACTCAGATTCAAAGAGAATATTTTTATAACCGATGGAAATCGTTCACCTGAAGTGATTGCCGCTGATATTTGGAATGAAATTTCCCACATTGCAGTTGCAACTAAATCACACTGATTTTTATCCGGTGAAAGATGTTTTTAAAAATAAGCTATGAAACACAATTACTCTTTCCTTTTTATACTCTTCCTTCTTGCCAAATCATCAAATGCCCAGGTAGATTCGATTTATCACGAGGGAGGATACAGAACTTTTATTTTGCATCTTCCGGCAACTTACAATGCCGCTAACTCCTACCCTCTCATTCTTAACTTTCATGGTCTCAATTCCAATGCTTTGGAACAGGAATTATACACTGGCTTTGATGCCATTGCAGATACTGCCGGGTTTATTGTGGTATATCCGCAGGGACTAAACAATTCATGGAACCTCCTTACAGGTTATCCTGATGATGTAGATTTTACATCCGCTTTAATTGATTCGCTTGAGCAGGATTATTCCATTGACTCTTCATGTATATATTCAACGGGTATGTCGCTCGGCGGATTTATGACCTATCTTTTAGCATGTAAATTGTCAGGCAAACTTGCTGCTGTCGCGCCTGTTGCAGGCAATATGATCGTTACCAAACAGTCCGATTGTTTTCCTGTGAAAGGAATGCCGCTGTTGGAAATTCACGGCGATGCCGACTATGTTGTGAGCTATAACGGAACTTTTGGAATTCCTCCGGTACCTGAAACCATTGCATGGTGGGTATCCACAAACTCGTGTGATACGCCCGGCATCACTACTCCCATCCCTGATATAAATACCGGCGATTCCTGTACTGCAACTAAAACAACTTACAGTAACGGGGAAGAGAACAGCGAAGTGATTCATTATAGAATTATTAATGGCGGGCACACGTGGCCGGGAGCGATTCCTGTGGCGGTGTTAGGCAATACCTGCCAGGATTTTAATGCAAGCGTGGAAATATGGAAGTTCTTTAGAAAATATTGCGCTACCATCTCCTCTGTTGATGATGTTGCAGATAACGGTGTTAAGATTTATCCTAATCCCTTTACTGATGAAATTTCTATCCATATTCAGCAGCAAAATTCAGAGCATGCAACGATTGTTGTAAGGAATATAGTGGGGCAAACTGTTTTTAGTGACTATGAAACTAAGCTGAATACTACTTTCGCAAAGACCATTGATTTAAGTAAGTTTGGGAACGGAGTTTATTTTCTTGATATAACTTTTGAAGGGGAACGGATAGTGAAGAAGATTGTGAAGCAATGAAAGGGTACCAAGAACCAAATTCTAAATCACAAATAAATTCCAAAGAAAAAAAATTCCAAACCGGATTCTTGTTAAGTGAATTTATGTCAAAGGTGATGCGGGTTTTTAATTTTGGTGTTTGAATTTTGATTCTTATTTGAATTTTGGATTTTGAACTTTGATTCTTATTTGAAATTTGGAACTTGGAACCTGGAATTTTGCATTTCGCCGGGCCGCGACACAAGAGAATGGGGAAAAAGTAAATTATTAACCAACGAGATATACAACAATGCTGATCGAAAAAATCAGAGAAAACAAAGACATCATTACCCTGACAATTTCTGTTATTGCATTGTGCTTATCTGTAACTGCTTTTATTCGAAGTTTCCCCGATGAGAGTAAAATTGATTTACGACCAGGGTCGAACCTTTTCTTGTATAACTACATGGAATATCCGGTCGAACCCGGAGCGTATGACGTACAGGGCATACTGAGATTGAGGATGCCTTTAACAGTAATTAATACCGGCGGAAAGTCTGAGGTTATTGACAAGATTTCTATAAAGTTAATGAATAAGAAAGATACCCTTGATCAATTAATTTTAGATTGGCAGGCCTTTATGAAAGCAAAGAGTGAAACATCTTATATGGTTGATGAATTTCCGGCTCCTATTCTTATAACTCCAAAGAGCTCCGTCACTAAATTAATTGTATTTACCGCTGGAAATACCTCAAGAAACTGGAAGCCGTCTTTACGGGAATACTCTTTCCAGATATCCACTCAGCTTGCCTACTCAAATAAAATAGTGAATGCCGTAAATTTTAATTATCAATTCACTGCTGATGATACTCTTAAGTTCGGGGTATTTAGAAAAGAAGGACTCGGGAGAGGCATTTCGATCAGTCCGGATTATTTAAAGGCGATAAAATAGGTATGGACTGGCGAATGCGGGGGAGTCCATGATAGCATCAAGACTTTTTGTTTTGAAAAAATAACATTGCAGTTTAAAAAATCATTACTAACTTTCCCTGATGGGCTCTCGAACGTGTCCTTGTTGAGTGGGATAATTCAAATTTGCTGGTCCAATGAAACAAAAAATATGTAAAAGTTTATTATTTTTCGGAACTCAAAACTTACAACCTATGGAGTTATCAATTGTCCTCAACGTTTCACAGCCCGAAAAAGAAATCACCTACCTGAAAAATTTCATTGACAAACAAGGTATTGAAGGGTTGAACCAAAGTGAAATTGAAAAAGGAACACACCAACCCGGCACTCAGGGAGTTGACATCCTTAATTCCATTCGGGTAATCATTGAAGCAGCCGAAAAGCCGCTGGTCGAATTAGTCGCTTGCATTCAGAAATACGTGGACACCTATCGCTCAGACGTGACACTTACCAATTCGAAGGGAGCAAGTTTGAAAATCAATATGGGAAGAAGCATTGATAAAGAGACACTCAAAGTGATCATTCAAATGTTTCTAACAGAAACTACATAATTCAATTTCATGTTGGGATTAGAAATAGAATCTGCTCACGTTCTCTTAATTGGAGCCGGCAATTATCCTAACTGGCCGCAAATGAACATTCCGAACGTGGCAATTAATATGGAAGAGTTGTCTTCGTTACTTACCAATCCTGATTATTGCGGTATTCCATCCGGGCAAATAAAAATCGTCAAAGACGAAGATTTGGAAAATACCGCTGCTGTCATTTATGATTTCTTCGATGGAATTCAGTCGAATAAGGCTACGGTGATCATTTACTATTCCGGACATGGATTACAGTCCACAAAAGCTATGGATGATCTGTTTCTTGCAACAAAGAATATTCGTGAAAACAAATTTGAATCATCCTGTATTAAAATTTCTGAACTGAGAAAATTGTTTTCTGATTGTCCTGCGGGGCGCAAAATTCTCCTGCTTGATTGCTGCTATGCAGGTAAGATCACCAAGGGTTTTTTAAGCGATGACAAAAGTGATTCATTGGCGAAGCTCAGCGAGTTTGAAGGTACCTATATTATGGCTGCCTCATCAGAGTACGAAAGAGCGCGGTTTGATCCTGACAATCCCCACTCCCCTACAAAATTCACAGGGAAATTTGTTGATGTTGTAAAGAATGGCATTGAGACGGATGAGGAATATTGCACACTCAACTCCATCTATAATCAAATCCGCATATCATTTCTGAGCCAGAAAGATGCACCAAAACCAGTGCAGGTTGGACAGAATACCGTAGCAAATCTTCCCATCTTCAAAAACAAAAAATTTGCTGAACGGAAGACCGCAGACGAAATAGCGTGGGAAGACGCGAAAAAAATAAATACACAAGCTGGATTTTATAGATTTAAAAAAGCATTTCCCATTAGTACTTTTGTCAGGGAAGCAGACCGGCGAATTGATGAAATGGAAGATGAGCAGGCTTGGGACTTGGCGAAAAGAAAGGATACAATAGGTGGCTATAATCTTTACATAAGTCATTATCGTTCAGGGAAATTTCAAGAGCAAGCCCGTTCTAAATTAGAACAACTCATAGGTGATTCGCCTGTTTCAAAAACGGATGCGGAAGAAGAAGTCTGGAAAGCGACTCTCAGTGACAATTCGGTTGAATCATTTAATAACTATATTGAAAAATATCCGAATGGAAAATTTGTCGACAAGGCGCAATTCAAGCTCAATGAAATTGAAGTCAATCTTAATGACGAGAACGAATGGAAAAAAGTGCAAGAGCAGAATAGTCTTGAAAGTTATCAAAAGTATATAAACAGAGAGCCGAAAGGGAGATTTGCGCAACAAGCTATGGATAAAATCAAAGAGATTGAGGATGATAGATGGACAAGCGTTTGTAAAGAGAATTCAATCCAGGCTTATTCTCTTTATTTGCAAGATTTCCCTCAAAGCAATCATAAAAAAAATGCGTATGATAAAATAAAGAAACTAACAAAGCCACCCAAGGGCTCCGCCCTACAGAAGAAATCTTATGATGTTCTTGATTTGAATGATTTATCACGAGACAAGCTTATTAAATTAGCAAATCAATTCTCAATTACTTCTCGACAAAATCACAGTAAACAGGAATTAATTCACAAAATTCTGGATAAGCAAATTGAAGAAACAAAGAAAAAAATACCACATAATCCAGACAAAAAATCGTCAAAAAAAACTGTCAAAAATCTACTCGCTTTTGATGGCATTACTGCAAGAACATGGAAGCAAAAGAGTGGCTGGGGACAATTAGGAGAAGGTAAAATGATAATTAATAGTGATTCAATTGAATTTATTAGTAATAAATTCAATACAACTATTAATCAAGTACAGGAAATTTATTTTCAGAAAGAAGGCGACGGGTTTGCGTGGAATTATATGGTCATAAAATTTATTAAGGACTCCAAGAATGATGTTTTACTCTTCTATAAATATGTTAATTTTTGGGAAGTTGGACAGCCCACTAAAACTATTTATAACGAAATCGCTGCGCTTTGTAATAAGGGTGATTTGGATTTCATAAAAAACATGAAAAAAGAAGTTTAATGACTTGAAGGTGTTTTAATTATTTGCGGGTCGAAGTGTCTTCTCATTTCAGATTTTAGATGAAGGTCTCCGGAAAAATATACGATTAAAGCTTGGTACCCCGGCTCAGAAAAAGATTGTAGCAAAATTTTTAAGGATCAATTTACTATCGTATTTACGCAACTTGTCAATGGAATTTATCTTTACAATATGAGAAATGAAATTGACTATTAAGGAAGATAATATAGTGAGCAAATGAAATCCTTTTCCGCAAAAATATTTAAGATTGGTGTTAATCCTTACGTCCTTCTTCCCGCATCTGTTTTGAATGAATTATTCAGCCAGTCGGGGAAAAATAAAGGTCCTATTCCTGTACGGGGAACATTAAACGGAAAGGAGTTTATCCAAACGCTGGTGAAATATAGTGGTAAGTGGCGCTTATACCTAAACACACCCATGCGCAAAGCAGCAGGAATTGATGTTGGAGATATTGCGAAGGTGAGGATTGAATTTGATTCCATGCCGCGCAACATACCGATGCATCCGAAACTGCAGGAAGCGCTGACACAAAACAAAAAAGCAAAGGAGGCATTCGAAAAACTTACTCCTTCACGACGGAAAGAAATAATACGCTACCTCGTCTCTATGAAAAGTGCTGAGTCGGTGACAAGGAATGTTGAAAAAATATTGCACCATTTATCTGGGAAGGTACGCTTTGCCGGAAGAGATTGAGCCTTAAGGGCACTCGTCCGGACTCCGGATATTGCGCGCGAGGCAAACCCGATCTTACAATTGAATCACCAATCTGCAAAAAGTATAAGCTGATATCCGGTAGAAATATTTCTACCGAACCATTCCTTGTATGAACGCCTTTCCAAAAAGGAATTTAATCTTCAGCAATGAATATATCCTAACATCCAGAACAATAAAATAAAAACGATAACGGTACCGAAGCATCCTCCGCCCCATTTGTAGGCACCATAACCTGCTAATAATGTTCGTAACCAGTTTTGCATAACGTCATGATTTTAAAAGCTCAGTACAACCTTTGCTCCAAGTTTGCAATCAAAAAAAATTAAATTCGCCAAAACCCTGTCCGTACTCATAGGCTCATACCGGTAATAACTCAGTGAAACTATTTCAATATGAAAAAAAATTTCCTCTTTCGACGAAGCTTTTGTGTAGTAGAATTTACCCACCAAAAGTTTAACGTAGTCTGTTTTTTTCGACAAAGTTTCAGCTTGGTCGCACTTGTCTTTTTTGCCCGCATCAGCACCGCGCAAAATCTTGTTCTTAACCCGGGACTGGAAGATGTTATCACTTGTCCGGGCTTTGGGCAGTTTGACAGCATCTACGTTGACCACTGGACAAAACCAACCTGGGGCAGCACGGATTACTATCACGATAGTTGCGCAGGAATAGAGCCGGTAAGTCAGATACCTCATGGTGGCAGTGCCTACTTCGGAATCATCGCTTACAATTACGGCACAGAGTATCGCGAATATGCAACAGGAAAACTTTCATCGCTGCTCGATAGCGGGGCTGTTTATGAAGTGAATTTCTATGTGAGTTTGAATGACGGTTACATTCAGGCAGTGAATGAAGTGGGTGCATATTTCAGTTCTGCGGCACCCGGTCCTTATGCGAACTCCCTGCACATACCCGTGACTCCACAGGTTCAAAACACTTCGGGAGTATTAAACAGCATCACTTCGTGGATGCTTGTTTCAGAAACTTTTGTAGCGGCAGGGGGCGAGCAATACATCACGATCGGTAACTTCAACGACGATGCCTCCACTACCATTACGCAGGTAGGCAATAGCGGAAGCTATGGAGCTTATTATTTTGTTGATGATGTTTCGGTGGTTAAAACGAAAGGCACCGGAATGTCTTCCGATGCATCGCAGCAACTTTCAATAGTTCCCAATCCTTCTAATGGAATATTTCATTTGTTTATGAGGGACGAAACACAAAAAGGTTTTAATACCTGGGAAGTGCTGGATTGTTCCGGAAGAAAAATAATTTCCGGAAGGATTGAAAAGGTCAATGACATTTTTAGCGGAGCAATTGACCTTTCATTATTCAGCGAAGGAATTTATTTTTTACAGATCAAATCGGAACAGGGCATAATCATAAGGAAGATGGCAAAGAATTGATGTAGGGGCAACCTTCACGGTTGCCCAATTCACCGCGCAGGCGTAAATCAACTCAAACAACAAATGAAATACAATCCCCAAATCCATCACCGGCGTTCCATCCGGTTGAAGGTATATGATTATTCGCAGGAAGGTGCGTATCTTATCACCATCGTTTGCCATGATCGAAAACATTTTTTCGGCAATGTGGAAAACGGTTTCATGAAATTAAATTCCTTTGGAAGAATTGCGTATGAAGAATGGCAAAAATTACCCGAACGATTTCCCAACATTGAAGTGGATGTATTTCAAATCATGCCCAATCACATGCATGGAATAATCGTGATCGTAGGGGCGCCCCTTGCGGGCGCCCCTGCTAAGAGTGCAAACAATGTGAATGCCCCCAACACAGATGCACATAATGCGAATAAACAAAAAGCGGATGCCCACGATGCCGAAGCCCGGTCAGCGGACATAGGTAATTCACTGCCAAATAGGGCACCGGCGAGGGGTGCCCCTACGGTGGGCGAAATGATTGGTTCCTATAAATCTATCGTCGCAGACAAATGTTTGGAATTATGGAAATCAAAACGTCCCGATCAAATGATGGGGAAATTGTGGCAACGGAATTTTTATGAACATATCATCCGCAATGAAGAATCATTGAATGATATCCGGGAATACATCATTGACAATCCACGGAATTGGGAAACGGATTCTGAAAATAATAGGTTGGGCACGGTGACATGGGGCACGGGCGAGCCGTGCCCCTACATCAAATTTTTTCAAAATTTCCTTTCTCAATCCAACCAACCTTTCCATCGGCGAGACGTATTTTATTCCATTCACCTACCTGATCGAGAATCTGTATTCGCGTGCCTTCGTGCACCATGAACAGATCGCTGGCACCAGCATCGGGTGCGCTTTTTATATAGGAACTATAAGACATCACGATGGCAGCATCGGAATTTTCCTCTTGCTGATGCTGATGAAAGGCAAGTGCCAAAGAAGAGAAGGACACGAACAGAAAGAGTAACGCAATGACGTTGAAAATTCTTCGTCTTGCAAACAAAAAAGATACAGCGAAGACGAGGATGGAGATCCAAATAAAAATAAGAGCAAGAATTCCCCATCCCATTGAGCTGTTGAAAGTGACAAAATTATTCCACCACGTGACGATGGCAAGCTGAGGAACGGATTGGATGTTATCTACTGCTTTCAACTGTGCAAGCTTAAGGTTGTGGAGAATATCTTCATCGTTCGGTGAAAGCTTCAATGCACGCTCATAGTTAAGAATGCATTTACCCACGCTATCCAGTTTGTAATAACAATTTCCAAGATTATAATAAACTTCAGCGCTCTTATAGCCCTGCTCCACCAGCTTCTCATAATCATTAATTGCCTGGCTAAATTGTTTCGCTTTGTAAAATTGATTTGCCTGGTTGTAAAGTTCTGTTGCTGATTGAGAATAACCAGCGACTGAACAGCAGAATACGAGCGCGAATGCAAGCGCCGTAAGAAACGAGCGATGAATTGATTTCTTTCTAACTCCTGATTTCATCTTCGAGGTCTGCAATTAAATTCAATGCGGTCGTATAATCAATCTTCATTTCTGTATCGTCGGCAGAAGGTGCATACAATGATATTTCGCAAGTGCTGATGAGGTTCTGAAGCTTTGAGATTGTTTCCGGTTTTACATTTCGCACAAACAATTTTTCAGCAACCGTTTCTTTTGAGAGTTCAGCCATGTCAATGTTCAGCTTATCACCGAGGTAACCCCACAGGGCCCGTGATATTTCATCATAGAATTTCTTCTGCTCTCTGTGTGCAAGGTTTTTTTCAGCGACTCGGAGGCGCCTTCTGGCAACTTTTAATGCTCTTCTTCTCTTCATGCCGGTAATATCCGCAGCGAGATCTTCATTTCTTCTTCTAACCGCAATCAACCCGATGAAGGCGAGAAATGGAAATGAAAACAAGGCGATAAATCCTGCCGAAGCGAAAAATGGCTTACTGTTTTTGTCGAATGATGGAACAGAAGTTTTAATATAGCGGATATCTTCACCCAACATTGAAACACCCTGCTGTGTAGTGTAAGATGAGGAATTGGAATTGACATTTTTAGATGGCTCCCCGGTTATTTTCAGAGGGAATTCGGGAGTCGAGATCGTAGTATATTTTCCGGTGGCAGGATCAAAATAAGAAAATGATTGACCTCCTATTTTATAATCGCCGGGTTGTCGCGGAACAATGAGATAATCATATTGCTTAGAACCGCTCATGCCGCTTTCACTGTTGGTGATGTGCTCTTTAACTTTGGGATCATATACTTCAAACCCGGAAGGAAGCTGAACGGAAGGCGCTTCTATCAAGCTCAGGTTACCATCTCCTGAAATTTTTATACTGTAAGTTACGGGATCGTCAGTTTTAGATTCTTTGCCCGAAAGAGATGTTTCAAAATTGAATTTACCCACCGCTCCTGCAAAATCTTTGGGCTTGCCATTTTCAGGCAGATCTTTCACCGTCACTGTTACGACATCAGTTTTCAGCGTAAGTGGTACGTTTTCAGTCTGACCCATATTGAAGAAGTTGTCAAACGGGTCGCGCGACTTAGATTGAACTACTACCTGTGCCGATGTTGATATTTCCGCCGGAGAAACTTGCAGGGTGCCGGATCGCTGAGGGTATAAATTGTATTTCAGAATATCAACGGTATAGTATTGTTTTCCGTTGAAGTTCTCAACCGTTTGTCTTCTTTTCGGATCGAGCTCTATCTCCTTGCTCCAGAAACCGTCAAGTGCCGGTGCTTTGGTGAGACTATAGCCGTTGAGGTTTCGCCGGAAATAAAGCTTATAAGTAGCAGAAAGCATTTCCCCCTTATAAACTGAATTTCTGCTCAGGTTAACTTTAACGAACACATCATCCTTGAGTTGTTTGGCTAAGTCCGCCGTTGAAGTTTCCTGCTCCTCACTCTGATTTTGCCGTGCCTGCGGATTGGAAGAAGGTGCAGTAACCTGAATAGTTAATTCGTTGGATTCAATGACAGAACCGTTTACTTCGATAGTTGCTTTTCCTATTTTAAAAGTACCCTGTTGCTTAGGTCTTAAAGTATAGGTGTAAGTCATGGACTGGGAAACAGCACCATTCATAATCTGCATGCTGGAAGAAGTACTGGGACCAGCAAGCAGCGTGAAATCGTTGAGAGACGGCAACTTCAGGTTGCTCCCACCTGCGTTCTCCAAAGAATAACTCAAATTAAAATTCTGGTTTTCCGCAACTGATTTAGGTGCAGAAGCCGTAAAGTGTATTTGTGCACCGGCGAAATTGCTGTGCCCAATAAACAGCACAATTACAACGACAGAAATCTTAGAGCTTTTCATTTTCAAATTCATTATTGAACTTGTTTATCTATTGACCATTTACAATTGAGCAAGGACTTATGACTAATGACTGTTGACCATTGACTATTTACCAGTCTTTCTTAATCTTAACTCTCACCGCCTTCATTTTTTTCTGTTGCACCTTCTGAGTAGTTTTCTGTTCCTCATTTTCTAACGCTGCAAGCAATTTATCTGATTCCTCCTTTGACAACTTCGACTTCTGACCTTGTTGCTGTTTATCTTTCTGCTCCTGGTTATTAGCCTGTTGCTGCTGGTCCTGTTTCTGATCCTGCTTCTGATCCTTATTCTGATCTTTCTGATCTTTCTGATCTTTCTGATCCTGCTTATCCTGGTTTTGTTGTTGTTTATCCTTTTGGTCTTTTTGCTTTTGATCTTTTTGATCCTGATTTTTATTGTCTTGCCCCCCTCCTCCTTTGTTTTTCTGCAACATTGCATTGGCATAAGCGAGATTATATTTAGTGTCTGCATCATTAGGGTTAATCTTCAACGCGCTTTTATATGCTTTCACCGCTTCCTCCCATTTCTTCTGTTCTAAATACGTATTGCCAAGATTGTGATATGCTTTGGCTTTTACCGCAGGATCAGGATTGGTTTGTGCTGAAAGCTGGAATTGCTTCACAGCATCATCATACCGCTTTTGCTGATATACAGCATCTCCTAAATTGAAAGTTGCTTCAGGCATGTTGTTCTTAATATCGAGTGCCTTTTTATAATTTGCTTCAGCCTCTGAAAAATTCTCGGTCTTGTATTCTTTATTTCCACTGCGGGTTTCTGTTTTTTCCGGTTGAGTGGAAAAAGGAATTTGTGCGTGGGAAAATTGAATACCGGTGAATAGAATTACAAATACTGCCAGTAAGAATACAACAGAAGTGTTGGCTTTCTTCATCAAATTAAAACTCCTAAGTGGATGTTGTTGGTATTTTATTGGAAGCATCTCCGGGGCGGTCATTCCAACGAAGGAGGAATCTGTGTGATTAATTACCGCGACAGATTCCTGCGTCGGAATGATACCAAGTGTGTGAGTGACACAAAAGGTGTGAGTGATACAAAGTGTATTAGGGAAACAACGTGTGCTTAGGAATGTTTTCATTTTCTAAAATTTTAATGACAGTTTACTTTTTCTTTCGCTTAACCACCATTCTATCAATAGCAGCAATGCAGCGATCGTCAGGCACCATTGAAAATGGTCGTCGAAATCAGTGAATACCATTTCCTCAAACTGCTTTGTACTGATCCCTTTCAGGTCTTTTAGCAACGCATCCACTTCTTCATTACCGCTTCCCAAAAGAAAGAATTTTCCGTTGCCTTTTGTTGCAATGTCTCTCAACATTTGCTCATCCAGTTTCGAAAGAACAATATTTCCGCTTTCGTCTCTCTTGAAATCGTTACCCATTGGTATGGGTGAACCATTCGGTGAACCAATTCCGATGGTGAAAATTTTTATCCCCTGCTTCACCGCTTCCTGAATTTTTTCTTCAACGCCGCCTTCATTATCTTCTCCGTCGGTGATAATGATCAGCGCCTTATGAGTGGTCTCTCCTTTTACAAACCCCTGCATTGCAAGATCTATAGCTGCGCCAATATTGGTTCCCTGTGTCGGAATCATGGAAGGATTTATGGTTCTCAAATACATTCTCGCGGCACTGTAATCTACTGTTAAGGGCATTTGCATATAAGCATTGCCTGCAAACACCACCATTCCAAGGCGATCATTATTAAGCTTGTCAATAAAGTTAGAAATAAAATTCTTTGCACGATCAAGGCGACTGGGCTTTACATCTTCGGTCATCATCGAGTTTGAAATATCCAGTGCAATCATCACATCAATTCCCTGGCGTTTTATCTTCTCCTGTTTCGTCCCTATCTGTGGATTTGCAAAGCCGAGGATCACAAAAACATACGCGAATAAGAGTAAAATAAATTTTATAAAAGGCCTGCGATTGGAAAAGTCAGGTATCAACTGTAGCACCAACGTTCTGTTTCCAAACCTGCCAATGGCCCTCCTGCGCCAGATAAAAAAGAAAATAAACAATGCTGCTGCCGGGATTGCCCCCAGCAAAAGCCATAAATATTCTATGTGTTCAAATCGAAACATCAGGGAACACTTTTTAGAAAGAGATACCGAAATAAAATTTCAACAAGTAAAAGCAATGCCGCTAAGAAAGCAAAGACATAAAACTTTTCAGTCTTCCTTTCAAAGGCGCTCATTTCTATTTTTGTTTTTTCCAGCTTGTCAATTTGTGCATATATTTCGCTCAGCCGCTTGTTATCTGTTGCACGGAAATACTGCCCTCCTGTTTTCTTCGCAATGTCTTTAAGAAGCCCTTCGTCTATTTGCACCTCCACATAATCATATACCCAGTCACCATTAGGCGCTATTCCGACAGGTGTCATAGCGCTTCCATTAGTGCCAATACCAATAGTATAAACACGAACATTATATTGCATCGCTATATCACAAGCGGTCAAAGGGTCAATCAACCCCTGGTTATTTACTCCGTCAGTCATCAAAATTACCACCTTGCTTTTTGCCTGGCTTTCCTTTAAGCGTTGAACTGCCGTTGCCAGGCCCATCCCGATAGCAGTTCCGCCCTCAAGCAACCCATATTTAATTTGTGCTAATTGATTCTTAACAATTGCATGGTCAATAGTCACGGGGCATTGCGTGAAGCTTTCACCGGAAAAAATAACAAGGCCAATTCTATCATTTGGCCGGGCGTCCACAAAATTTATCGCTTCTTTCTTAGCTGCTTCTATACGGTTCGGTGAAAAATCTTTTGCAAGCATGGATTCAGAAACGTCAACAGCGAGTACAATATCTATACCTTCAGTAGTCATCTTGGTTTCATCGAAAGAAGTTTGCGGGCGCGCAATGGCAACCAGCAGTGAAACAATTGCCAGAACACGAAAAACGGGCAGTATTTTCTTTAAAGTTGCTCTAAATGGATTTCTAAAGCCTGCAAAAGAATTAGTGGAAGAAAGTTTAAGTTCAGCGTAATTCCTTTTAGCAAGAAAATACCACCACAATCCTGCAATCACAACAACTGCGGGTATGAGCCAAAGCACCCATTTATCAGCGAAGGCAATATGTGAAAGATTACTAAACATACGTTTTCGCCCCTATTACTACTTCCTTTTGTTCTGTCAAGTCAATAAATTTATAGGCGCTCTCCATTACTTTAACATTGACATCCGGCGCAGGCACCATCTTCGCAAACTTCACGAGGTCGGCATTTTTTAGTATCGTCAGCAAAAGGTTCTTTGCCTCATCCGAAACAACATGCGAGTCAATATTCTCCTCTATTTCTTCAGTGGTTGATTCCAGTGCAAACCAGTTGTAACGGTATTCCAGATACAAACGAAGAATGGTAGTAAGGCGGCTGTAGTATAATTTTATTTCGTCCTTTTGCCATACCTTATCTTCTTCCAGCTTTCTCAATTCCTTTCTTGCCCATATATGAGGAGGGTCTTTTGGCTTTGGCCTTTCTACCACTACTGCTTTCCTTCGGGCTCGCCTGCGCCAAATGAAATAAACTCCTGCACTAATTATTGCGAGAACAATCACTCCTCCTGCAATGTATGCGAGAAACTCTTTTAACGTATAAGGCACATCAACCGGTGCTTTAATTATTTTAATAGGCTTGGAAGTATCAACAGCAACAGTAGCAACAGTAACCAAAACAGAATCTGAGATAATGCTATCAATCAAACCGCTTTTATCTTTGTAAAATATTTTTTGCGGACCCGCATGATATTTACCTGAATCATAGGCGGAAACTGTATACGTCTGTGAGAGGGTCTTGAAGTTGCCACTAACTGCTGTGTCAATCTTTGAAGCTTTCACTAATTCCAGGTTGCCAACTGTATCAAGTACTAATGGCATCTTTACAGAGAACTCATTAGGACATTTTACAGTAAGCTTTAGATTCAGGAAGTCTCCTATAAGAATATGATTTGAATCTGCTTTCAGAGTGGCGGTGATCCCTTGAGCAGCAACTTTAGCTGAAAGACAAAAGACGTAAGATATAAGACAAAAAAAGATGACAAATGAGGACTTGAATTTTCTATCCCAACAAAAATTCCTCCGGGTTCTTAGAGGACAGGTGGAATTCGACTTCATCCCAATTTCAATTTTCAATTTTCTATTTTCCATTCTCTTCATCTTCTCATCTCCCGTTGCTTAAACATATTCATCAATGCCACTACATAGCTATCTTCTGTCTTAATGGATTCTAATTGTGCCCCGCTTTTGCCAAATAAATTTTTTATTGCGCGAAGGTTCTCACTAAAATCCTTTGCATATTTTTCCCTTAGCGCTTTTTTTGAAGAATCAATCCAGAGTTCTTTTTGGGTTTCTGAGTCAATGACTCTCATTAATCCAATATTCGGCAAATTTGCTTCGCGTTCATCATAGATGTGCAATCCAATCAAGTCATGCTTTTTGCCAACAATACTCAATGAACTTTTCAAATCCTTCAACCTATTAACTGAAGGATCCGGATTTATAAAATCAGAAATCAAAAAAGCGATACACTTTTTTTTCACTACATTATTCATGTATTTGAGGGCTTCGGCAATGTTGGTACCCGGCTTCTTCGGGTGGAAATCATATATCTCTGAAATAATCCTAAGGATGTGTGTTTTTCCTTTTTTAGGCGGAATAAATTTCTCCACCTCACTGCTGAAAAAAATAACTCCCACCTTATCATTGTTGGTGATAGCAGAGAAGGCAAGCAGGCCGCTTATCTCGGCAATGATATGATTCTTAAATTCAGTTTGTGTACCGAAGAAAGAAGATTGGCTCACATCTATCAGCAACATCATGGTGAGTTCACGCTCTTCTTCAAAAACCTTGACAAAGGGTTTGTTGCTCCGGGCGGTTACATTCCAGTCAATACTCCTCAGGTCATCGCCGAACTGATACTCCCGAACTTCACTAAAAGAAATACCTCTTCCTTTAAATGCAGAATGATAACTACCCGAAAAAATCTGGTTCGATAGTTTCCGGGTTTTGATTTCTATACGTCGCAGCTTTTTGCGCTTCTCTTCTTTAGTATTTGAAATATTTTTTTTCACACCGTTGGCAAATGATCAGTTAAAATTCAGGTTGCTTTACTTTTCCCATTCGTCAATTCTAAAATCACTTACAGTTGAATCTCTACCGAGTTGAATCGAAAGAATAATTGTGTGAACAGGATCAATATCGCGTCCGTAATCTGTCAGTACCGGATAGCAAACTTTGTCACTGTCAGCACTCAGGTTTTTTTGTGGTTCTCCAATCAAATCAATCATCTGTTTGTATGAAAGTCCTTTGAGTTTATAATTTGTTACCAGGTCCTTGAGCATTGCTTTTCTATAAGGAAATTCTTGGAGGTCTCCTTCGTTCATCCATTTCGTTTTGTCAAACTTGATATCATTACTGCAAGCAACAAGTAAAATCAGAAGAAGGTATGTGAATGTTTTTTTCACATGAATATTTGAAAATTATAGCAAGAGCGATTACGGGACTTCTACTGCATTCAAAATCTCACTAATCACTTCTTCCGGTGTAACGTTCTCTGCCTCCGCCTCATAAGTCAATCCGATTCTGTGTCGCATTACATCATAACATATAGCCCGCACATCTTCAGGAATCACATACCCCCGGCGCTTAATAAAAGCATACGCTTTAGCTGCAACGGCAAGGTTAATGCTCGCCCTCGGGGAACCTCCATAACTTATAAGTGGCTTAAGTTTATCAAGCTTGTATTCCTCGGGTTTACGAGTTGCAAAAACGATATGAAGGATATAGCGCTCAATTTTCTCATCCATATAAATCTGTCTCACTGTTTTTCTCGCATTCAGAATGTCTTCTTTGTTCACCACCGGGTTGATGATCTTATCTTCCATCTGCATATTCTGGCGAATGATCAGTTGTTCCTCATCTATTTTCGGATAGTTAATCACTGCCTTGAGCATAAAACGATCTACCTGCGCTTCAGGAAGAGGGTATGTTCCCTCTTGCTCAATGGGATTTTGAGTGGCTAACACTACAAAAGGCTCATCGAGTAAAAAAGTTTTGTCACCGATGGTCACCTGCCTTTCCTGCATGGCCTCCAGCAACGCCGATTGAACTTTGGCAGGAGCGCGGTTGATTTCATCCGCTAACACGAAGTTGGCAAACACAGGTCCTTTCTTAACAGCAAATTCGCTCTCCTTCTGACTGTAGATCATCGTTCCGATCAGATCGGCCGGAAGCAGATCAGGAGTGAATTGTATCCTTGCAAACTTCGCATGAATAGCGGCTGCAAGGGACTTGATGGCTAGGGTCTTTGCCAGTCCGGGAACACCTTCCAAGAGAATGTGTCCGTTAGAAAGCATGGCAAGCATCAATCGCTCAAGCATGTATTTCTGTCCGACGATAGTTTTGCCAAGTTCAATATTTAATAATTCAACAAAGGCGCTTTCCCGGTTAATTCGCTCATTAAGTGAGGCGATGTCAGCGGTGGTATTGGTGGTAGTTTGTGCTATTACGTCCATAGGTTTTTTGTAAGAGGCACAAAATTAATCGCCCGGGTTCTCTTTTAAAAACTTTAGGATTTTTTTAAGAGTTACGGTTGCGATTGGGCTTTAGATAGTTCCAATTTTTGAAATTCGCATGGGGAATTCGGGAAGTGTCCTCCGATTTTTCTTGTTTGTTGATTTCTTTTCTCTCTGTTGATTTATCCGAGGGCTTTTGCCTGGCAGACCAATGTATGATATTAAGGTGCGGTCCCCGTTGATGTTGGTCTGTTTCAACTTGAGTTATATAAATACCTACAATTCCGACAAAATAAAAGAAGCCCCCGTGCGTCTCTCCTTGCACCAGCACCATCAAATAAAATTTGAGGTGACATCTGCAGCAAGCATAAGAAGGGCAAACCCGCGAAGTTGGATTTGATAAAATGGAAACATTCTTAACAACTAAAAATAAATTTTATGCAAAAACAGGAACGCAACAAACGAACCATGGAAGCTTTGTTTAACGAGGCATTGAATGGTGGTGACTTATCGGCTGCCGACAAATACTTAACTCCAGAACGGCCCGATCATGACCCGGCGTTTCCACCGGAAATGCTGCAGGGAAGGGAGGGATTTAAGCTTGCCATTGGCTGGATACGCTCTATGTTTCCGGACATAAAATTCACACCGGAGTTTATGGTAGCCGAAGGTGACTATGTGGTCACCTATGGACAGATGGAAGGCACCAATCATGGCGAAATCATGGGCACACCGGCCACAGGCAAAAAAATCAAACTGGCTAACATTGACATCTGCCGTTTTACTGAAGACGGCCTGATCGCCGAACACTGGGGCACCTTTAACATGATGGAGATGATGAAACAATTGGGAATGATGTCGCAACATGGATAGCCTTTTCAGGAATACCAGGCAAAACTATATTGACAATGGCTTAAACCCTTCAGGCTTCTTCATTGATATAATTTAACAATCGTGTTGAGTAAGCCATGAATACAACTGCATTAAGGATACCTTTCTTCTCTTTCATTTGCTTATTCTACGGGGGAGCAATTTAAGGTTTATCCTCCATTCACTAATGGCACATCTCAAAGGTGGGATCAAAGAAGTGGCTTTTTATATTCTTCATGTTAAAGCAGGTCCTTTTTTGGTCAGGTTGTTTTGTCGTTTAGCAGATAGTCGAAATGGATAACTTTTTCTGCTGTTGCTCCTGTTGAATGATAAAATTTAATAGCGTAGTCATCAACTTCGTCCGCCTCAACCATCACTGCTTCCACGCCAATATCCTTGCAGTAATTGTTATTGCCTGTGATTAGCATTTTACCAATACCTTTTCGCTGAAACTCAGTTTTCACGGCAAGGTCGTAAATATAAACCAAGGGCGATTTGGAGTAATATTGTTGCATTATGTATGAAGTTAATCCGCCTATAACTTTGTTATTCAGCAATGCCACAAATACAAAAAAACTATCCTTTGCTAATAATTGCAGCAGATAAGTTTCGTCAGGTATTTTGAAATTTTTCATTTTAAAAACATCTTCAAAAACGCGGATAAGTTCAATGAACTTTTCAATGTCGTTCCGGTTTAATTTTTCAATTTTAATGTCCATATTGTTCTAAGTTTAGGTCCAGCACTATGCATAACAAAGAAGGGATTAAACAAAAAAAAGGCAGATGCAACAGTTAACTTCCGTTTTTCATTTCCAGAAACTGTAACTATATTCTGTTTCCGAAACCACTTTGTCACCAGCTTTGAGAGTTTCTTTAATTCTGTTTCCATATTTATCGTTCGCATATTCTATCAGTGAATAACCATCGTCTTTTTTTATCAGGAAGCCATTCCTATCATACATATAAGTTACGGTTGGTGCTCCTCCGTAGCCGCCGATATTTTCCTCTTGAATTAAATTTCCATTTTTATCATAATGATATTTCTCCCATAGAAAAATTCTCCCGGAGGTGTCTGTTTCTGATTCCACATAAATCCACTTGTGTTCTACTTTCCGGTTTCGTTCATCATACTTAAAAAACTCACGAATTTTAAAATCACCATCTAACCGAAATAATTCTGTCATATTTCCCCTGTCGTCATATAAATATGTTGTAGGAATTTCCTGGGGTGAGGTATTGTATTTCGCTGCTCTTATTTTGTTCTGCTGATTCTTTCTGATTAATTGCCCCTTGCTATTATAAAAATATTCAGTTGTGAAAAGGGTATCACTTCTTTCTTCAGTAAGTAATTTTCCGTCTTTGTAAGTCAGTAAATATTTTAAGCTGTCTGAACTCCCATCCGGGTGGTTAATTCCTTTTTCTTCAATTTTATTTCCATAGGTGTCGTATTGATACCACAGTTCAAGTCCTGGTTTTTCAAGAGTGTCAAAAATTAAAAGGTAAATCAAGTTTCCATTTGAATCATACTTTTCAAGTTGGACTTTCCCCTCCCATTCTTTCATTCCCGGAAGCAAGTTGGTTTTGTAAATGTGTATTGTGCTGACAACTTCTTTCACTTTGTTTTGCTTGATTAGTTTTTCATCAAGATTGCTTTGCTGCCCCAAAAGGGAGTTTGTTAGAAAAAGTAAGAGGGTAATTATTTGCAAACGGTTCATTTCCGGATAGCTGCAAAAGTTTGGGTATTGCCGAAGGCGGCGATTAAGCACTACAATTGATAAATTTGGGTTAAGGACCAGAAGATCATCGCAAAGTTGAATAAATAATGAAACATTTTACTTAAAACTCATGTACAAGCTTACCATAATCATTACATCATGGATTTCATTTTAGAATTTAAACGCTGGAAACTCTTCTTTCTCTTAGTAGGAATTCCAGGTATTTTCCAATTCATTGTATTGGGTGTTATGATTTCGCGACACAATCCGGGAGCAATGTTGAGTGCCATTTTAATAATGATGATCTTCTCAATTGGAGTTTTCTTCGGATGGTTTTTTTCGCTGGGGACAAATCTTGGCAAAAAACTGTCCCGCCCAATAAGTGTTGAGCTTGAATAAATTTAAATGGTTGGTTTGATCTTACACACACACACACATGATTACTGCCTGCATTGTTATTATCGGTATTTACAAAATGATTCAAAAGACCAAGGCTCCGGCCGACAAATCCGAGAAGCTGCATCCCTTTTTTGTAACTCATTATATCAGGCAATCAATCAGCAAGTTTTTCCCCACTTCAATAAGTAAATAATCCCTCCACTCACATTTAATGTTTCTCCTTTGAGCGAAAGATTAAGTATCTCTCCTCGCTAAAACGTATGGATAAATCTTTGTAATGAAGATGTATGACAAAGGATCAATCCATGAGGCGATTTAATATTTGCATAATATCAATGCTCTTTGCATCCTTCAGTTTTTGCCAAATACCCGATGCAGTTATCAGCTCTTCTCCCATTCCGCGTCCTTCTGATTCCATCCCGAAAGTTTCTCACCCACATCCGTATCATGTGAATTACTGGCTTAGCGGTTCTATTATCGTAGCTGGCAACGTCGGAAATGTGCTGGCGATAAACAGGATTAAAAACAAGCCGGTCATTACAGATGCGGAAATATCATCACTCAACACCACTGACCTCACCGGGCTGGATCGTTGGGCATTAAAGCAAGATCCATTGCTACGGGATCACCATGATCGTATGTCAGACGATGTTATCACCTCAACAATTATTTTACCCTTTGTGCTCGTCCTTAATAAGGACATACGCCATGATTGGGTAAATCTTCTTTTGATGTATGCTGAAGCACACGCTGTGGTCGCAACCATCTACAACTATTCTTTTCTGGGCCCCACGTTTCAAAATAAATTCCGGCCGATTGTTTATTACGACAGCGTTCCAATTGGCATACGCGAAAACGGAAACAACAGAAATTCATTCTACAGCGGGCACGTGGCTACCGCTGCAGTTGCCACGTTTATGATGACAAAAATTTACTGTGATTTTCATCCTGAAATCGGTGCAAAGAAATATTTGTTATACACCGCGGCCACGCTTCCTCCTCTTGCTATTTCCTATTTGAGAGTAAAAGCATTGAAGCATTTTCCGAGTGACAATTTGGTTGGATTGGGCGTAGGAGCTGTTTGCGGCATCGCGATTCCTGCCCTTCATAGGGTCAAAAGTGATCGTGTCGCACTTGGAATGTTTACGACTCAGGATGGTGGAATTGGGTTGAGTTTGAATTGGAGGATTGATGGGGAAGTCGGGAATTAGGAAATTAGGGAATTATGGAATTGGTTGTTAGTCATCGGTTATTGGTTGGACTTTCTTCTCCGATTAACAATTAACTTTTTTGTTCTGCTGCCCGGTATCTTTATTGTCACAATCATTGAAGCGGATTTGATTGCTTAAATTTCTCCCGATTTTAATTATGGATTCATTTATCATTTGTCAAAAATGCGGAACAAAAAATAAGGGCCACGCGGAAGTATGTCAGTCGTGTAATACCTTACTCGGAATTGTCTGTTCGAATTGCAGCAAATTGAATTCTGAATTACTGAACTTTTGTGAGAACTGTGGAACTGCCCTTACGAAAAGTCTTCTCGTACAAGCAACGGAATTTGAAGCAGAACGTCTCCATCTCAACATTATGTTTTGCGACCTGGTTGGATCTACCGCACTTTCTGAAACCCTTGATCCGGAAGTGTTCCTTGATGTTGTGGTTGCATACCAGGAAGTTTGCGCTAAAACTATTGAAGAGCAGGGAGGGTACATTGGGCAGTACCTTGGTGACGGTATTCTCGTTTACTTCGGCTATCCCAAAACTTTTGAAGATAATTCCCTGCGGGCGGTACAAGCGGCGCTGAATATTCTTGAGAATCTAAAAATCCTGAATGAGAAGTTAGTAAAAGAAGAGAAGCCGGCGATTGCTGTGAGGATTGGAATCCATACGGGCCTCGTAGTGATGGGCGAAGTCGGCGGCGGAGACAAACGCGAACGACTGGCCCTGGGTGATACACCAAACATTGCATCGCGCATTCAGGCACTCGCCGAACCGAATGAAATTCTCATAAGCGCGGAAACCTATAAGATTGTCCAGAAAATAATTTACTGCCGGGAAAGAGGAACTCATACGCTTAAGGGCATTTCCACCCCCATGACCGTATATCAGCCGGTCTCCATTGAACTCACCAAGAGTTTTACCACTGAGCAAACGCACTATGACTTTCCGCTCATCGGAAGAGAGGAAGTGATGAAAAAACTTGAGACCTACTGGAAAAAAGTCGCGCAGGGAAAAAGCGAAACCGTAATCATCCGCGGAGAAATAGGAACAGGAAAAACACACGTGATGAATTATTTCACGGCGGCTATCGCCGATAAGAAAGCACAGAAGATTTTTTTTAAGTGCACATCCTATTCTCAAAATAATTCTCTCTTCCCGTTTGTGAATATTTTGAACATGCTCATTGACCTCGATAAGGATGATAGCGATGAATCAAAACTTTCCAAAGTTGAAAAGTTTTTGGAGTCTTCGCATTTCAATCTTGCTGAAACTGTTCCGGTAGTTTGTTCATTTCTTTCCATTCCCCTCTCAGGAACTTATCAACCGATCTCTTCCTCTAACAAAGTTGTTACAGAAAAAAAATTCCGTTTTTTTAAAGACCTTTTTTTTGCACTCAGCGAGACTGCTCCTATCGTACTCATCATTGAAGACGTTCATTATGCTGACAAGTTATCGCTGGAGTTATTCAATAGTTTGCTCCGTCCCTCTAACCACAAAATTTTTTATTTGCTGAGTTGCCGAACAGAATTTAGTATTCCGTTCAATGAGTCTTACCACATTATTGATCTCTATCCGCTTGATAAAAAAGATTCTGAAAAACTTGCATTACAAATTGCAGGAAAGAAATTACCGGATGAAATTCTTCAGCTTATTATAGAAAAAACACAGGGTGTTCCGCTTTTCATAGAAGAACTGATGCATGTAATTCTTGACTCCGATGTTTTGGAAGCCAAAGAAGATCATTATATGATGAAAGGAACGCTTCCCGATACTTTAATTCCCGCAACTCTTCAGGATTTATTGTTTGCGAAGCTGGATCAGTTGGGGAAGGCAAAGGAAGTTGCCCAGCTCGCTGCAGTTTATGGACGTGAGTTTACTGCCGATATGCTGCAGGTGATTTCAGCGATGGATTTTGAAACGCTCTCTGAAAATCTGAAAACGTTAGTGAATGAATCAGTGCTCGGAGTAAAAGGGAAGCTTCCAAACATTCTCTTCAGTTTCAACCAGGCGCTGATGATGGAGAAAGCATATCAACTCTTGCTCATCAGCAAGCGCCAGCAGTATCACCTTATGATTGCTGAAGTGCTCGACAAAAATTATCCCGCCTTCGCAAAAGCAAACCCTGACTTCATTGCACACCATTACACGCTCGGTGAAAAAATCATTCCCGCAGCAGAGTACTGGCATAAAGCCGGGCTTCTCTCTCTGTCAAGATCTGCGTTTGATGAAGCCATCATTTTTTTTCAGAGGGGAATGGATTTGATTCCGCGAATTGAAAATGTGAAGGATAGGACCTCACTGGAATTGCTGCTGCTTTCGGGATTGGTGCCGGCACTTCTTGCAACAAAAGGATACACTGATGAAAGTCTTGCGCCGGCGTTTGAGCGTGCGTATGAGTTGGCGAGCCACATAAGAAACCTTCCTCACTTATCATCAGTGCTCAGCGGATTGTGGGCGCACTACACGGCATTGGGAAAACACAAGACCGCTTTTGTGATTGCCAAACGATTGTATGGGATAGCCCAGCGCACCAAAGATCCCTTCATTGAGTTTGAAGCCGGCAAAGCTATGGGTGCTAATTTTTTCTGGCGCGGAGAATTTGCTCAGGCAAAAAAATACCTGACTAAGACGTTGAATAAATTTAATCCCGAAACGAAATACCAGGCCTCTTATTTATACGCGGAGCATCCGGTGGTGTCCACTCTTTCTTACCATGCGATAAACTCATGGATGCTCGGGGATGCTCAGCAGGCAACTGAATCGTCTGAAGCAGCACTCGTGTATGCAAGAAAATTAAATCATCCCTTCACGCTTACTTATGCCACAGGACTGGCGACCATCCTCAGTCATTTACGCGGCGATTTACCTCAGATGAAAATCTTTGCGAAAGAAACTTTGCAACTCGGAGAACAGTATGTTTTTACATTCTGGATTGAGATTGGAAATATTTTTTACCGGTGGGCTCTTGCGTCAAAGAATCCGGCCAGGGGACTTGATGAAATGGAAGAAGCCTTGGAGCGTATTCGTAATTCAGGCACCTCGTTGTGGATTCCAAGTTTGCTTGGAATGATCGGAAAGCTATGTTTAGAAAATCAGCAAAGAAAAAAAGCACACTCACTCATTGACGAGTCCTTACGTTTGGCAATGAAGCACAATGAAAAATTCTTTTTAGCCGAATTGTATCGCATTAAAGGAGAGTTGCTTCAATCATCGAGAAAGAAAAAAGAGGCTGAGAAATTATTTCAGAAAGCATTTAAGACCGCCGAAAAACAAGAAGCAAAATATTTTGTCCTGCGTGCTGCAATAAGCCAGGCTTCATTATACAAAGGAAATGACGACCGCGGACAACATACACAATTCATTTCTTCTCTGTTAGAGACGTTTCCGGAACAAGAAAAAAGCGGAGATATAATGGATGCGAAGGCATTTTTAAAAAGGGTTAAAGATTAATAATCCGGCTTTAGAGTGAGGAAAGAAATGATTTCCTTGAGAAATGACATTTCTCAAAAGCAAAGGAGATTACTTTTCTTCAATACTATTTCCATTGATATCAAAACGCTCCCATTTTTTGTCGTCAACCTGTACTTCATAATATCTTTTATCGTCTTCACCGTTGGTATAACTCAGGTATGTTCTGCCATACTGTATCCCCGGGTATTTTTTCTTCATGAAATCGCGAATGGTAACCGGGACATCATCTGTCTCTACTTCCCTGCTGCGCGAAATCTGGTTTCCGTTGGTATCATAAACAATTCTGGATTGTAATTTTTTACTAAGATAGTAAACAATGTAACCACCGTCAGTCTGATACCATTCTTCACCATTCACACGGGCATACTCCGTATTCCACGCATCGCGTACTGCCTGCGGAACTTCATCCAACTTTAGCATCGTATGCCCGGGATACATTTGCGTCGCTGTAGTTGCGCCAAGCTGATTATTGGAGGCGAGGGGGTGCTTAGTTGAAAAACATGACTGGAAGATCATGATGCCGGCAAAAGCAATAAATAAAAAATTTTTTTTCATAATCGTTATTTTAGAAGAGTACTTATGTTAATCCGCCAAACTAATTCCATGGCTACATTCACAGAATTGTTCAGCCCAATCAAATTATAGCATCACCCTCATAACAATTAATTTCATATTCACAGGCATTTTTATCTTTCAGCTTTATTCAGCAATGTTTTGTCTTCAATGTTGTTTCCGTTTGCATCAAACCGCTCCCAATCGTCGCCTATTTGTATTTCATAGATGTTCTCTCCTTGTACAGGATAGCTCATGTACATTTTCCCATATTGCACTTCCGGATATTTCTTCCTAATAAAATTAAGAATAGCCACCGGTACACTTCCCGAATCCACCTCACGGCTATGCATCCGTACGTTGCCATCAGCACCGTAAAGAATGCGGGATTGAAAATTTTTATAATCATAATACACCATGTATCCGTCTGCAGTTTTATACCACTGCGCCCCTTTTATTGCCGAGTAATTTTTCTTCCATGAATCACGAACAGGTTGTGGCAAATTAGAGGACTTCAGCCGGGAGTGATCCGAATTAATTTTTTCCTGGTGAGAAGCATTATCACTGCTGACGGAGTTTTGATTTTGCTGCGCAAAAGAATTTTCAATCAGCAGCGCAAAAACAGCAGGTAATAAAAATTTTTTCATAGCAATCATTTTAATATGTGTTGAAATGAATAGCACAAGACTATCAAATTTACTGCCTGACTTAAGCAGAATTGATACTGTTCCGGAAGCATTTGAATATTTCAACCCCTTACCACAACAAAAGAGAAATCCTGGAGCATGTGGATAACTTTTACCGGAGACAAATTAAAAGGTATATCTGAAATCAAAACCTTTTACTTGGCCTGTCATAGGAGCAACTGTTAATCCTGAACCATCTTTGCAGCGATGAAGTTTTGGAATCAGTAATCCATAGGCCGAACCTAAAGCAACGCCTACAGCCAGGTCAGTCGGGAAATGGTAACCACCTTTGTACCTTAGATAGGCAGTGGTTCCGGTAGCGGCCACCGCCACTCCATATAAAACGAATCGAAATGGCGAATGCGGATGGTATGCTGAATACACACTTGCAACGAATAATGTCGCTGCCGCCGGAGCGGAAGGATGTCCTCCATAAAAAGAATTACGTGTGTGAGTACTTGCCCTTATTAACATCGGCACTTCAGGAATTTTCTGCAGATAAGTTGGACTGTTGGGATTTTGGTCAATCAGACTATCCGTGTCATAGGCATACGGTCGCAATTTATCCACGCTCGCAGCGGTCATGGAATAAGAAGCGCCGGTAAGGGACATCGTTTCTAAATAAAGCAGCCCTATCTTTCCTGCGTCATGCCGGATGTCGTGATCAAAAAGAAGGACGAAGCCGTAAGCAAAGCTTCCGTATAAGAAGAAATCACTGATGTCCTTCAGCTTAGGATCGTAATTATGTATGTCCTTGCGATTGAGACTATTTTTAATGTCACGCTGAGGATCTAAGTTGAGAATAACATTCGTGTCGGTTGATGGCTTTTTATTGATAAGATAAAAACCAAGTGGAGCTCCTATTGATCCTATTACGCACAAGGGGACATCAATAATGGGTTTGACATTGTAAAGGCAATTGCGGTTGTCATTTAATTTCGCTCCTCTAAATGCGGTAGTGCCGGGGAGAGGTTTATGTGAAGAAGGAGCAGCCCCCTGTTTACTTATAAGAGAATCATCATTAATCCTGAGAGTATCAATTTTGATTAGGGAAACTGAATCCTCAGGGATTTGTGCGTGAACGATCAGACACATGGTTACCAATACCATCAATGCAAGAAAGAGTTTACTCATAATAAAGTTGGTTTTAGCTGCTAATCTAAACTGGTTCTACCTTGTTTCTCTAAATTTCCCTTTTTAATCAACATACCTTTTTAAAACTTCCGACCTGCTTTTTTTGCATTATCTTTTTGCCACCTTTGATTGAATACACGCTTTTTTCTCTTTAGCAAAGGTTTTATATAAAGCCCCGATATTTGAAGTATCAGCGGTCATTGGAATACAATAGAACTGAAGAATGTTTTCTTTCAATCCGATATTAACATGCGCAAAGCGGTCATGCTTAAGTCTCTTTAGAAGCTGAGAATAAGTTGCATCTGCCAGAGAATATTCACACCTTACTGAAGCAAGACCGGTATCGTAATCACGGTTACTCAGTTTTAATTTTTCATTCTTAAGTTGCGTAAGGGACTCATCATAATGCTGTATGACTGAATCGAAGCAGTCGTTAAATTGCTGTTCTGCCTCGGGCGTTGGCAGACGAAATCGAAGAACGCGCGAAGATCCAATCACTTTAGGCATAACCCGGATAACTCCGGAAATCAAACTTACAAGCAATGGAGTTTTCCCCCATGCCTTTTTATATTCTTTCCTGTTTTTTGTAAACTGAAATTTTTGATCCGTCATTTCAGGATTTAGTTTCTGAATTTCATCTTTTTTATTTACCCACGCGGCCTTAGTAATAGGTGCAAGAAGATTTTGAACAGAGAAGCGGAAAGATGCAATGGATAGATCAAGATTTCCAAAGATGCTCCCCAATTCAATACCATACGTTTTTAAAAAGGCACGCTCCAATAAGGATTTTGACAATTCAAATCCAATGAAGCCGGTATAATTCTCTTTGAGATAATTACCTCTTGCTATCTGCAAAACATCAAAAGCAAGCTCCATTCGCCTGTGGTCTATAGGGTCATTAGCATAAGTAATGTTATCACCATATTTTCGTCTGTCCTTAGGATATACAATACCCACGGAGATATTGACGCCCAAAGGATGACCATAGTTGTCCGCATTATAATGAGCAAGTGCTCCAAGGGCAAATGCATACTGGTTCAGGTCCTGAGATTCATCGAGTAACGACTGAGTAAAATCACCGCTGCGAACATAGTGAACCAAGTTAGTAAAAAAGATAGAACCAAAAGGGAAAAAGCCCATATCAGGCATGATAGCTCCTCCGTAGGTATAGGCTTTTGCTTTTATATAATCACTGTCACTTGAATTGGGGAATCTTTTCCGCAATACGGGAAGAATTGACTTTTCCCAGCTAACATCTATTACCGCCTCATGAGTAAGAATTGCAAAACCCGAGGAGGATTTTGGATAAATTATTAATGCAAACAAGAGAAGTGTGCGGAAAGGCATGTCTAAAAATTTACAAAATTAAACAGGAGGAAAATTCTCTGTTCGCCTGTTGTTATATTCAAAGAAGAGGCATTAGGATAGTGATCATTTCTGTGATACAACAAATACTCATATCCTATATTCAGGCTCTTATACAGTTTAATAGTAACTCTTGGACGCAAAATACTAATGAAATTATCACTCTGCTTTCCCACGTAGGTATGGAGCCAATAGAAATAATATTCGGCTGCAAGTTGTCCCCATTTAAAATTCAGGGCGGTTAAAAATTTCATTTCTCCACCGCCTGAATAGGTATAATTCTTAAAATCCGTATTAAGAGAAGTGTCGGTCCCGGTCAAGATTTTTTTTGCATTGCTTGCACCCAACGGCACTACGGCAATATGGAGCTCATTTTGAAAGTTACCACTTCTAAATACCGGCACTCTTGAAATTATACTGCCGCCGAATCCAATTGTTCCTATTTCAAAGCTGTCAGTATTCCAATAGTCATAGTGTTGAAACCCTCCAATCAGCATTTTCATTTTATAGCTGCTGTCAATATTGCCCCCGAACAGAAACCCGTCACCGATCACATTGTTGGCTACATTGGTTGTAGAATTAAAACCTAAATCGGCACGCAAGCGGAAGTAATCAAACGGTTTCCTGTACCTGATTTCATAAGGATCCCCATAAGTAAAATTGAGATTAAGAAGGGGGATGAAATTTTTGAATTTTTGTGTTCCGAAGTTACTTCCGTTATTTGGCTGATGTGCCCCGACAGTAACCGTGAGAGAAAGTGGTTCCTTCTGATAAATCTCTTTTTGGACAACCCTCGTCATCTTCCCCTGCAAAAGCCGGTTGAATCCTCTTTCAGGATCTATAACTGTTCCTATAATTTCACGCAGTACTCTAGCTCCGCCCGTTTTCCTGTCATCGAGAATGCTCGAACTTAACCGGTAAAGAACTTCACCGAGAAATATCCCGCTCACCGTTGTATTGATCACGTCATTGTACGAAGGTTTAGTGGCTTCCATAAAATACTCCCACATTAAACTTCCACCCAAAACAAATGGTGTTGATTCATAAAACTTATATCCATTAGAGCGTGCAGCGTTGAAGTAAAGACTTCCCGTATATGGATGCAGCGAAAAATTTGTCGGGAAATCATCGGTATCCCATTCCCAGCCATTTTTAAAATTGTCTTTTATTGTCTCTGAGCTTATGTGTGAATAAGGGGAATCTATTACATACCTGTCATAAGACCAGATTATGCCATTCGTCAACACTACTTCACCAATAGGGATTAACGCCGAATATCTTTTGTTGAAAGCCGGATCATCATTTCTTAAATAATTCTTATGAGGAAGCGGTAAAGTGTCTTCGCCGGACTGCGGGAAAGTATCTTTGAATGAAATCCTTTTTGACTGATCGCTAAAATAGTTTAGAGATAATTTTTTTCCGAGCGACTGAGTAGAACCTGCTACTAATTTCCAATCAAGATCAGTTTGACCGGAAGCCGGAATTACAGTGCAAGACAGGAGTCCGGAAAAAATTGCGACGTAGATTGTTTTCATGTAATACTTTGCATCTTTAAAACATGAACTACGCCAAACTGCGATGTACCAGTTGAATGTTCAAAATTCGGGGAGACAGAACAACAGTTGCCTGCTTCGGACGAAAACCGGGAGTTTCTAACACCATGAGTAGAAAATCTCGCTGGGCACTCCTGTAAATATCATAATTAGCATGAAGAAGTTTCCGGTTAACTTTTCAGGTTAATGAGGTGTTGCCTGCTATATCATTCCTTTAAACTTTCCCGGAAGGTGACTAATTCTCACCCTTACCTTTTAATGTTTTTCTTTCTGTGGCAATGAATCCACACTCACCATTGGTTTAAGATTCCCTCTATGACAGGTTACGCAGGTGATTTGCTCAAGGTTTCCATCCTCCATTTTACTCAGGTATTTATGATTGATGGCGGTAACCATTCTGATCATTTGGCGAGCAATAATTTTTTCCTTCTTTGCGTCAGAGGGAAAATCAAAATCGGGATGTTCCGGAGTACCGCTTGACAGGGTAACATGACAGTGATTACATCTAACACCCAATGCTTTTGAAAAACCCTTCATAGTTTGTATGAGTTCTTCATGAGTAATATTTTTAGGAAGCACTTTTAAATTCTTTGGCTTCTCCGGTTCTTCCTGTTTTGTTTGTCCGGAAGTTTGTAATCCGATAATCAATGCGATCACCGCAATTACTGAGATCATTTTTTTTATAGTTGATGTAAGCATGGTGATGAAGTTTATATTGATTTTACAGAGATGTCATTTCTAAAACAAGCGTCCTCCCCGGTAGTGACAATCTAAAAATGCAGGAACTCCGGCTTATGAATCTCAGCAATACCGAAGCCAATCACGGCTCCGGTAATGTATCCAACCACAACATCAATCGGAAAATGTTTTTTCGCCTTCACCCGCAGGTAACCTACCACAGCAGGCATTAAAGCACCCGAGGACCAGATGAGTATCTTATCGAACTTAGTATCTGCCTGCGAAGCCAAAATATCAGCAGTGAGAAAAGAAAAAGCCGCCGTGGAAGAAGTATGTCCTGAGAAAAATGAGCGGTTCACATCACCAAAGCCCTTCTCAGTCCGCAGATCATTAAAGGTAGGATACTGGCTGCGGTAATAACAAAAAGGACGCGCGTGATGAACATAATTCTTAAACAGATCAGTGGCAGCCTGGTTAAGTGCCACAATTTGAATGAGCATCAATGCATTTGTTCCACGCATTGATTCATCATTAGCGGCTGCCGGCAAAATAAGCAGTGATGTTTCCAGTGCTGTCAAAATCGTTCCGATCAGGAGACCATCGCTGAGTTTGTCCGCAACAATGTCTGCTTTCAATGGCGCCGAGGTATCGCCGCAAACTTTGATTCTGTTCAATGATTCAAATTGCACTTCAGTAAGCAGGTGCCTGTCATGGCGCGTATTGGTATACATGCCGATGCCAAGGGAGATTCCGCTGAATGCGGTTAAAGGGATGTCTAACTCAGGGCTTAAAGAAAATGAGTATGCCGGTTGGGATAAAGAAAATTCACTTCGCAAAACCACTACGCAAATGAATAAGAGGAATTTACTTTTCATGCAGCGTTCAGTTTAATTGAATCGCTTTCTCCAGCATAAGATATACCAATCGAATATTGACTATCAACCGAAAATTTGAACTTGAAGCGAGACGGTTCTCCTTCAGAAAGCGCAGCGAGGTTGAATGTCATTGGTCAAAGAACCTGATTTGTTCGCAGGACTCTGTGAGAAAATAGCCCGCACTACCAATGAATGGACTCACTATCCATCAGTAATTCAGGAATCAGATAATTTCTAAAACTTTTATGTTTCTCTCACGTAGAGGTAGGATAATGCGCATATAATGTTGCTTCAATATTGAGAAATAAAAGTTGCCTCACTGCTGCAAGCTCAAATTATTCGACAGGAAACTTATACTTCACCGAAATTAATTTAATAATGAGATCCCCAAAGCTTGTTCAAATAGTAATTACTGACGACCACGATCCCACGAAACATCCGGATCAGCGAATCATCTTCGATGTGTACAGATCGGTCGGTAGAGCCACCGTCTTTTTAAAAGAGTTAGGAATTACACTTAACACACAGGCACTTTATCAGTTGTGGAAACGCGCTAACAGCGCAAAAATCGAAATGAGTTTCGGCATTGAGGCCGACTATCATGAGAAGCTGATGAAGATCTGCCCCGTCAATAAAAGACTTCCGCTTTCTGAGGCATTGGATAATGAGACCGCGCACATTGGCATCTTACCAATGGTCGATTAGCTTTTCTGTTCTATCAGCATCAAAAATTTATCAGTATGGGCAATGATACTTTAAAGCACTGTGAAGATTATTCGCGAAGAAAAAAAATTATCCTTCATCATCGAAGAAGGTCAGAGCGGTATAAGGGTTATGTCACCCTTCGGTTCATTATCAGGATCATTAAAAAGATCTATGGATAAGACAAATACCTTATCACCGTTGTGTCAGGTTCTAAATTCATTTCTTAATAAATTGAAGTTATGTTTTCAAAAATAACCGTATCGTGGTTGAGAATAGTGGGACAAGGGATTGCTTTCTCAGCACTCGTCCTCGTTCTTTTCTTTCTTTTCCGGGAAGGATTTCCGGATACGAGTAAGGGTGAAGGAAAAGAGTTATTGTTTTTTCTGCCCTTTTTTCTGCTTACTGTCCTCGGATATGTCCTTGCATATTTTTTTCCCGCAAGAGGGGCGTCTATGGTGATTGCAGGAGGCGTGCTTATGATGTGCAATCAATTATTTTTTTCCAACTACTCAACAGCGTTGATTTTCGGATTACCGTTTGTTGTTTCCGGAGCACTAACATTATTTGCTACAAGAAAATCGAGTCCAAAAAGCGACAGGCAAAAAATCCCCCGGTGGAACAATGCTGATCAGAATAATCGCGCTACAACATGATCAGTTATTGTGCAGGCGATGCTTACTCGAGCAGCCGTAATATATCACCATAAACTTCCTGACCGGTACTTGGTCGTTTTGCATTCAGGTCAACGATATTTCCTTTTTTATCAATGAGCATATAGCGCGGGATGCTGTTGATCTGGAAAAATGTCGCAATCGGAGAGTTCCAGTTTCCGGGGGAGATGGCCAATTTGCCTTCCATACCAATTTGCTTCACGGCATTTTTCCACGCATCTTCCGACTGATCAATGGAGATGTAGAGAAAAACAATTTGCTTTAGTTGCTGCGGCGTGAACATTTCATGCAACTGCTTTGAATACGGCATTTCATTTCTGCACGGTCCGCACCAGCTTGCCCAATAGTCAACATACACGACCTTGCCTTTCAAATCATCGAAAGTGAAATTATTGCCATCAATATCTTTCAACATCGGATACCCGCCGCTCTTAGATTCATTTGATGTCCGCGAAGATCCCGCCGGAGAAGCATTTGCATTGCTGCCAAGCGGGGAACTTCCAACAACATCTTTCATCGCAAGTCGAGCATCCACCTTGCTCTTTAAAAGCTTAGAGTATGTGCCGTTGTTTTCCTTTAAGCTCAGCACATCATAAATATGCTTGGCGGTATATTGACTTACTTTCTGCAAATCATGGTTGAGGTACCAGGCGATGAACCAAATCGCAGATTGTTCTGAAAAATTTTTATTCGCCGTAGTCACTTTTCCTTCCATCGAGAGACTCATGTCCTTGAATTTATTAAAGCCGTTTGCTGCTGAAGTGAAGTACACATTATAATAATAAAGAAAATCGCGATAGACTTCACAATTGAGGGCATCGTCATTCATGAGCTTTGAGTCAATTCCATCGAGCATCACGGAAGGAAATGCTTTCACCGTAAGTATTTGTGCAGATTGATTTGCCTGTATGATCGGGTATGAGAGCAAACAAGCGTAATAGTTATAGCGAATCATGTTCTCGACATAATTCCTGAACATTGGACTAAAAACATCTTTATCCTTGTACGTGTTGTAAAAGTCACGCTGCTTTTTGCGCTCATCAAATAACTTTATTTCAAAAGCATCCACATCCATACTGAGTATTGAGTTGTTGATGGCGGCCCTGTCAAAATCTTTATTGAAGGTTTGAAAAAAGTTTTTCAGAAACTCGTTGTGTACCGCCCCCTTGCCGGAAAATGAAATGACTTTGTACAATGAATCATTGCCAACATCCACCTGCATCTCATCGCCCGGCTCAACAAACAGGGGGATTGACTGATGGTGGTAAGTGAATTGTGCTGTCGTTGGTTTTGCAACTGCAAAGTTCAAGTCACATTCATTATTGCTGATAGTGGTTTGGTAAGATTTTTCATAGTCATCAATAAAGTATTGAGCGGGAATGACGATAACTGTATCACCTGCAGTTGCAGCGAGTTGCCCGCTCTGAATGGTAAACTTCACCCCGCCACGGGCAAATGTGCAATGAATGTTCACGCTGTTTTGAGCAGCCGCTGCTAAGGGAAAGAGGAATATTAAGAAGGAAAATATTTTTTTGTTCATGGTGAACGAGATTCGAAGTAGGTGTGTAGTTGATGGGTGAAGGTATTTCAAAATTTCAACACGGAGGTGGTTAGTGGTTCTTTTCGATTCTTGCCTTAATGCGAAGAAGTCTTTCACGGATTTCGTAGAACTACCCGTGAGAAGTTTTGAAGATGGTTATCGAAAAGAATCTATGAGAATCACATTTGCTGCGAAACCACATGCGGCATCCCTTTCCCTGTTTCACACAGTGTCTTTAAACTTTTCATAAACAAGCCCCAGTTAAAATTGCACGAGCCATAAAAATCTGTAGCTTCTTTCCAATTCTTTTGTTCAAATTTTACCTTGGTGTTTTTGTCTTTGTCTTCTGAAAGAGTAAAAGACAAATTCGTCCCAATCCATTCCTGGGGGCCATCCACGCAAGTCCATGTGACGAGTTTATTTATTTCTGTTGTCATCACTTTCATTTTGTTGAACATTCCCTCCCCGAAACCAAAGCGCAGTTCACCATTGTTCGCCGGATCGCCCGCCACGTCGGTAGTCCACCAATTGCGCAGGCCGTTCAATTGCGTAATCGCCTCGTACACTATGCTAACAGGTGCTTTCACCTTGAAGTTATGCTGGATGTTTACCATGGTTACGAATTTTGAAATGAAAACTAAAAAGAAAAAACTGAGAGGAGCTATTTGGGGTATTAGGAAATTCGGGTACTTGGGATTGGATTACTATCGTATTCGCGATTTCCCAATTTCCTAATTCCCCAATTTCCAAATAAATTGAGAGGGGCTATTTGAGAATCAGGATATTCGGGTCCCGGGAATTGGATTACCACAGTATTCGTCATTTCCCAATTTCCTAATTCCCCAATTTCCAAATAGGATCATTCTGAATTCACATTTCTTGATTCCCCTGGTTACTTTTCTTTTCAATCATGTCAATGATCTCACGATGACGGTTTTTAAATTCTTCCATCGTTGCGCAGTACTCGATAAAATCATCGTCGAACAGTTCACCGGTTTCAAACTCTTCAACCACTTGTGTTGAAGAATCTTCAAAAAATTCTATGATGAAGGGTCTTACTTCATCTTCGTCCTGAAGGTCACCTTCAAACATAGTTTGAACGGTGTAAATTCTATCCCCGATTTTTTTGGTGTAGTCAGGAAACAGAAATGACTTGGGATTGTTCGTATCCCATTCAGTATACTCTTCCTTTGTCACCTCTTTGAGTTCATCGTTGGTGCAGATGTAATATTTCATTTTAGTTTATTTGATGAAGTGATTTGAAATAATGTGGCGGTGACAAGATATGAAAATTTAGATTCTTGTTGCAGGGTAATTTTTTATCCATATCCGTTGACGATATTCTTTATTCATTCGGAGGAATATCGTGAAAGCTATGAAGTAACTGCCGGAATAAAGCACGCCCTGCAAACTGTACCGGCAATTGGCCGCAATTTTGAGAGACTATACATTGAAAAACAAATTGCCAATTTTCTTTCAACTCAATTTTTAATGAAGCACTTATGCAGAAGCCCCTACAACCAAGTGAACACCTCAAAGGGATGATCGAGTCTTTAGAGGGAAAAATAAAAATACAGGAGGAATATCTGAAGTATGAAGTGCATGACTTGCTTCAAAGCCTGAAACCCGGCACCATAATTAAAACTGCAATTCACCATGTGATCGAGGATCCCCGGGCGCGGCGTAAGGTCCTCGGAGCAGGCATTGGACTGGCTGCCGTTGCACTATCAAAAAATATTGTTTCAAAAGGCCTTAGCACCATTGCGGGGAAAATGATATCAACAGTCTTTCAGTTTATAGGTAACAAAACAAAAAAGAAAAAAAGATGGAACCACTAAGAGAAAAAGGCGGAAGGGCACTCGAATCACTGGTCAGCTATGTCGAGCTAAGAATGCGGCTCCTGGCTTTAAAGAGTGCCGATAAAAGCTCAAGGGTAGCGTCAGGTTTCCTTACTATTGTCATCCTTGTTTTAATATTTATCTTCAGTATGGTTTTATTAAGTATTGGAACTGCCGTATTGATTTCCCGCGGACTTGATAAGGCGTGGGCCGGCTATTTTATTGTAGCCGGAATTTATATCCTCGCGGGAATCGTTCTTGTGAAAATGCGTAAGAGATTCATATTCGAACCCTTGTTAAATTCAATAGTTCATTCTCTCTTGGGCGCTGAATTGGAGGCGGAAGACAAAATCGAAAACATACAGGATAAAATTGAAGATAAGCTTAACCTGGAGAAGCAACCTGATTAATAAAAAGGTCCCCGTCGTCAAATACTCGTAGCTCTCATCATGTCAATTATCCATAAAAACATTGTAGCACAGAAGAAATTCCTGTGCTACAATTAAGATGAATAAGATCCACCAATCAGTAAAATGGTTTACACCCCCGAAACTTCATCACTTATACGGTCTTTCATTTCCGACATTGCCCTCTTGCCTTTTTGCATCCCTTCATTCCAGTAACCTTTTACCTTATTCGCGGCGCTTTTCGCACCCTCAATAAGTTCTTCCTTGTCTTCAGTAGCAAGCAGGTAACCGACGGCAGCTCCAATGGCTAATCCAAAAATTAATGTTTTCATATCTTGAAGTTTTTTTAGTGTTAAAAGATAAGCCGAATATTACAGGTATCATGCCATTCAACTTAAAACTGATTCTACAACTGACATGACTGGGTATGTTTGACTTTAAATGCTCTGCGCGAAATCAAGTACAACTTTCCTTCGATTGACCATGGTCCCTCAACAGCAATCCTTCAAAAATGATAAGCTGCTGTTCGAGAATACTCTTCATTAGCTTTTAATGGTGGGCACCTTTTTAGCATCTGTTCTTCAGCGCTCAATGTGAATATATATATATATATCTGTATATATGGATGTTATTTCCGTTCGCCGGTTGAAACTTACCGGAAAGATAAAAAGGCCCTTTTAAATATGATGAGAAACATCGTCAGTATGATTTTACTGTGGCAATTTATTCCTCAGAAATCCCTGAATATTTATTTGATGATCACTATATAAATAAAGATGGCATGCTTCTATTATAAATCCTAAACTTTATCAACTAAACAAATAAAACCAAATGGAAAATTCACCTGCAACCGGATGTATGGAAGTACCTTTTTCGTAAATCGTGATGCCATTGTTTTCACGGGTTAAAAATGAAACAAAGGCTTTCAAAGTCGGAGGGATCTCGTTCAGCCATTGGTCATCGGACTCTTTAATAAATGCGCGACTCATCCGGATTAGTTTTAATCATTTGAACACCCATCACGCCGGAATAAAAATATTAAACACCGCCCCCGCTCCAGCCCTGCCTTCAGCGGTGATAAAGCCATTATGGTTGTCAACAATTTTTTTGCATATTGCCAACCCGATGCCTGTTCCGGAATATTCGCTTTTACCATGTAGTCGCTGAAAGAGTTCAAAGATTCTTTTTGCATGTTGCTGATCGAAGCCAATACCGTTATCAGCAATTCTTATTCTGCAATAATTTTTATCGGGTTTTGCATTTTCATTTACAATTTGATTGCCTTTCACGAGCGCAGAAGTAATTTTTATTTGTGGTGCAAGATCTTTCTTGCTGTATTTAATAGCGTTCGAAATAATGTTTTCTAAAAGCTGCTGAAACTGAAAACGAATGACGCGCAGGGCAGGTAACGGGGAAGAAATGATCTTCCCGTTTTTTTCCTCTAAAGAATGCTTTAACGAATTCTGAACTTCATCAAGCATACCATTCAAATCTACGGATTCAAAAACTTTTTCGCCTGAAGAGGTGCGGGAGAATGAAAGAAGGTCATCAATCAACGTCTGCATCCGTTCCGCAGAATTTATGATGCGGTTGAAAGAATCCTTTATACCGTCAGGCATATAGGAGGGACTCATATCCATGATCCGGTTAGTGAACATTTTTATTTTCCGCAGCGGTTCCTGCAAATCATGGCTGGCGATATAGTTAAATGACATTAGCTCCTGATTGCTCCGCTCGAGCTCCTGATTTTTTTGTTCCAGGGATTGGTTAAGCTGCGCCAGCCGGTTCCTGTTTTCTTCCAGTTCCATTTCAGCTTTTTTCTCATTCGAAATATCACGGATGAAGAAAACAAATACCGGAATATCCGCCCTCCGTGAACGTGCTATGGTGAGCGCGATATAAAACTCTTGTCCGCTTTTATTTAAAGCCATTATCTCAAGAGTTTTGTTGAGCACGCGTGATTTCCCCGTGGTATGCAGGCGATGCAATCCATCGAGGTGCACCCTTCCGTAGCGCTGTGGAATAATGGTTTCGAGAAGGGATTTTCCAATGGCTTCATCCGCTTTCCATCCAAATATTTCTTCTGCTTTTGGGTTCCAAAGAAGGATCATGCTGTGTTCATCAATTACAACCACAGCATCGGGCGCATTATAAATAAGCTGCCGAAAAGTTTCTTCATTTTCTTTTAGCTGCCCGATTAACTGCTCTTCTTTCGTAACATCCTGGCAGGTACCCACTAATTTATAGGGCTTATCATTTTCATCCAGCATTACCTGGCCCTTACCGTGAAGAACTTTTATAAGGCCCTCTTTTACCACAATTCGCATAACATAATCCTCGGCTATATGAGTATCTATTGCCTGCTGAATTTGCTGTCGTCTTTTGTCACGGTCTTCAGGATGAACAAATGATAAAAACCTTTCAAAAGTTATGACCTCTGATTGCGGTTCTAATCCATATATCCTGTAGAGCTCATCACTCCAATTGACTTTGACCTCGCCTATAAACCAGCTCCAATTGCCAATATGGGTAATTGCCTGTGCCTGATTATGCAATTCCTCACTTCGTTCTAAGCGCTGAAGCATGTGATGCCGTTGTGTAACATCCATCACTGTTCCCTGCATTTTTAAGGGTTTACCATCCTTAAGGGTGACCAGGCCGCGTGCCCAAATAACTTTTTCACTTCCGTTTTTGCGGTAGCGGTATTCGCATTCATAGTCTCCCCCTGCTATTAATGCCTCATCTATTGACGCCTTCACCCTGCTTCGGTCAGAGGGATGTACGTATTCGAGGAAAGTAGTCAGAGTGGTTTTGCTGTCGAGTTCCAGAATCTTTTTAAGCTGAGGAGAATAGACCGACTCATACACTCCTAAATTCCATTCAAAGTGTCCCAATCCCGCAAGTTCCTGTGCCTCGATTAATTGCTGTTCGCTTGATTTCAATCGGAGGGCAATTTCTCTATCATCGGTAATATCGATGGCAATACCGATTATTTCGGAAGGAATGCCGGCATCATTTCTTTTAAAGACAGTTTCATAGCTGCGATGCCAGCGATATATTCCCTGTTTATTTTTAACACGGTATTCAATGGTCCTCGTTTCATCATCAGAAATCATTGAAAATGCAGTCACATATTCTAAAAGTTCGGGCAGATCATCAGGATGTACCAGTTTTACCAGTAGCTGCCCTTCCATTTCTTTCATATCCTCATCGGAATATCCTAAAAGCACCTCACGCTTGTGATTGGAATAAATTTCCTTCTGCTTCTCTACATCAAAGAGGTATAAAATGCCCGGGGTAGTGTTATTTATTTTATCAATCAAATAATGGTCTTCATTTATTTTTTTCTTCTGCAGATCAAACAACGCCTGGTAACAGACCCGTTCCGATTCCATAGCGAACAGATCTACCTCTTCCATTACGTTTGTGCACACCTCGATGTCAGAGCTATATTGAGGTAAGAAATCACGAAATACTTTTCTTCGTACAAAACTGACAATTGAAATATCCTGTATCACTATTTCATCGCGTTGCAGAAACGGCAGGAATTTAGTAATCCATGATTGGAGGGATTTGTCAATATATTCTTTCACTTTATTCTCTGAAAATAAACCAAGCATTTCTTTCGTGCTCCGAATGGCCATCTCCTTTAACTCCGCTTCCGGCATTGTCTTAAAATAATTTAGCAGCGGAACTTGTATTTCGCGTCCTATGCGAAGTTGTGCCAGCGCAAATTCTTCCAATTTATTATCTAAGAGAAATTGAGAGTATGCTGGCAAATAATTAAACTGCAGCGTAATCCCGCCGGCATAAGCATCCTTGTTCTTTTTCATTGCTGCTGTTGACATTGGAATTTAGTAGTGTTGCAAGATAAACAGTTCTCTTTTTTGGTTGTTGAAAATAATCGGGGACGTTAAGGGAAATAACTCGTTCCGGTATTGAGATTCATTTCTGATGTGCAATGAACATTAAAACAGTTATAGTACCAATGTCACATTCCCCTGCAAATAATCAGAGCAGTCGTCGCAATCATACTTAATGTAATAAATATACACGTCCACCGGCATGGGCTTCCCCTTATACCTGCCATCCCATCCTTTGGCGCCCTCATGTGTTTCAAAGACCAATTCTCCCCAGCGATTAAAGATGCTAAAGGTATAATTCAAATTACCTGTACAGTTCAGGTTGGGTTTAAAAAAATCATTCTTTCCGTCTCCATTCGGAGAGAATGCATTTGAAATGCTTATGCCAAAGTTCACCTGGCTTATTGTATCGCTTACGTAAATGGAATCAAGGCATCCGTCCGAAGTGGTGGCTACTAGTAGTATCGTATATATTCCGGCATTGTAGTAGGTATGAAGGGGATTCTGTTCTGAACTAAACGTGCTATCTCCAAAATCCCAATAATAGCCAATCACGCCGGATGAATCGCTGCTAAATTGTACCAACTGTGGCACGCAAAGCTTAGGCGCTTGCATGGTCACGGAGATATCAGGCAATGGATTTATACCAACGGTGACCGTGATTGATTGAGTGCATCCGTTAAAATCTGTCACATCGAGGTTGTAATCACCCGGCGCTAATCCAGCAATATCCGGCGTTGTTTGGCCATTACTCCAATGGTAATTGAAAGGTGAAGTGCCTCCGCTCACATTGACGCTGATACTTCCATTGTTGCTAAGGCAAGTTGCATTGGTGCTATTGGCTGAAAGTGTAATTGGCTGAGAGGAGAGAATGTCAAAAGATTCTGTATGGGTGCAGCCTGCTGAGTCAGACACCGTTACGGTATAAGTGCCTTCGCAAAGACCCGTAATTGTTTCCGAGGTTTCTGAATTACTCCAGAGATAGGTGTAGGGCGCCGTTCCATTATTAGGTATCGCAGTAGCCATGCCGTTGCAGGGACCATTGCATGAAGGAGTGATGAGCAATGTAGTAGATAAGCCACCGACTGAACCGCCAACAGTAACTGAATCTACTATCGTTACGTTGAAGCATGTGGAGGTATCGGATATGGTTACAGTGTATACGCCGGGGCAAAGATCAGTTGCCGTAGCACCGCTTCCCCCTGAGGGTGCCCAAAGAAATGAGAATCCTGTTGAGTCACAATTAATAGCCACGGTCGCGGTTGCACTTCCCGTACAGGTACATGGCGCTGCTGCCACGGAAGTCATTGATACACTTGGCTGAGTACAGGCGTCCATATCAATGGAGGAGATGAAGCCCTCTCCGCAAACCAATATCTCACCCGGAATATTTCCCAAACAAATATCATACACCGCGCCGGAGGTGCTCCCGGTGGTTAGCTGGTTCAGCGTGGCATCATACTTTACCACCTTATTTGAAGTCCCTACATACACGCTGCCGCACTGGTCAACAAATAAACCCCCGTTATATAATTCAGTTCCGCCGACAACATTCACAGTGGTGCCCAATTGTGTACCGGTATTTTTGTCCCACCTTTTTAAAGTGTTGCCCTGAAAAGTATATAAATAACATCCGACGGCGATTCCGTTGAAGCCGCCGTAATCATTGGGGTAATAATCTCCCTGAGTTTCCATCATGGAATATCCATCCTGTACATTAAAAACGGGACCGAGTGAAGAAGTCAATTTGATTATTCTGTTACCTTCAATAGCGGGAGTACCACCGCATTGCAGCGCTAACGCGTAAATATCTCCCGTTGCAGGCGAACAAGCAAGAGATCGCACTTCAACGATAGAAGTATAAAGAGGTAAATAATTGGAGAAGTCTCCCGTGGCCGTATCCACTGAGAAGATGTTTGTAAAATCATAAAGGCTGTAGGAATACCCGAATCCTGCGCCATACAAAGCGCCGGTCTTGCAATTTTGGATGGTGCGCCAACCTTCAAGGTTAGGAAATGCAGCATTGCCAAAAGTATTGTTGAAGACCACGATTCCTGATGGACTGATTTTAGTATAATTGATCCCAATCCATGCGCCATAAGATATATAACTATTACCTGCATTGTCAGTTGCAACATCTCCCGGCCAATCGGTGTAGTTAGGATATGTAAACGTCCAGGTGAGAGCGCCGGTGGGAGTAAATTTCTTAAGGTAGAAAGGAGGACCGCCGCCGGCGCAATAGATATTTCCCGTACCATCTCTGGCGATGTCCCAGCCGGCATTTGTGCCCGAGAAGCTTGGATTTATGGTCCATGGATCAATGATTACCGTTTTGCTCTTGTCATAATTTGAGAGATGAAAATGAACTTCATTTCCCGTTTGAATAAACGATGATTTCAAGGGCACTAAATCGTCGGAGTAGTAGCTGACGGGAGCATGATCAATGATGTCGCCTAACCCCGTAGCAAGATGAATGTTACCATGTTCATCTGTGAAAATATTATCCGCTTCAGTGTATTTCATTTTGATTACTGACGGATCAGCTCCCGGGTGTAGAATGATTGCATACTTTATCCCTTCCTTTTCATGAAAGGTATACACTACGTCAATGCCCGGGTATAGATTTTTATAGATCAGTCTTTGAAATGCATTTGCAACGAAAGTTGACTTGTTGTCCCGGGTATCGAGATAGGTGTAATAGTCCTTCACTTTACTCTCTGCTTCCATGACCATACCAGGATTCTCGCCCACCCACTCCATTTGCACGAATACCGGGGGTGATTTTACTTCTGAATTTCTTTCTTCTGCTTCAGGGGCGGATTTATTTTCAGGCTTGTTGAAGCGATATGTGAGGCCATGAGGAGTAAAAAAAATTCGCGATCCGGGATCATCAATTGCATATTGAATACCGGAACCGGGGAGATTGTTCATATCATCAAACTGTCCTTTATTCTGAATGAAAACCTTTTGCCTGAATGGATCATTGATCGTCCAGTTAACAGAAGGAGTGGTACCGGCATTTGATTTCAGTGAAAAGAGAATTAGGATTATAGGGGCAAATAAGGATAAGATTTTCATCGGGAGAATGTTAACTTTTGAAGGAGTTGCCGCAATGAAATTACGAGTTAATGGGGAATTGCAAAAAGAATTTTCAATTATGAATTTGCTGTTTTGCGGTGACTGATGCTGAGCACCCACAATAATTAAATTTTCTTGGTTCGGTTTTTTAAAAAGTCAATGATCTCTTCATCACTTCTAAAGGTATTGCCAATGTTCACGAAATGCTTTGCAAGTACATCGTAGCGTTTCATCATTAGCAACAGCCAGATGTAGAAATAGTCAATTCCTTCAAAGACCACCGCCCGCTCGTCAGCATACTTATCCTGGTGGGAGAGAAAATCGGCCGGCATTTCCGTCCAGTGCATTCGCGGTGCTAAATGATGACCTATATGATACCCGTCATTGAAACACCGCCGGTTATAAACGGAGTTAACACAGGTGATGCTGTTGCGATAATTGTTGGCGCTATCATGAGCATCAATGAAAGCATGCTGTCCCCAGTTACCGGCCATCATAGCGAAGCGCGCGACAGCAAATGGAATAATAAAAACAAAGATTGTTGCCTGCCAGCTAATGAAAGAGAGCGCAATACATAGCGCAAAAAAAGAAAACTCGCCGCGGATCACTTTGTTCATCAGCTTCTTTCTCTTTTTCCGGCGGAAGTAGTTGACAAGTTCAATTAATCCGATGAAAAAGAATTCAAGATAGTACCGGATGAAATCACGGAAACTGTCACGCTGATATGTCATGGTGCTGCTGCAATCATCTTCCAAATTATTTTCTACATGATGCATTCCAACGTGATGACTGAAGTAGGTTTCAGGCGACTGCCCGAAAAATGGGCCAAGAACCCAGGGGATGATATTATTTGCCCATTCATATTTTCTTTTGAAGAAGGCACAGTGGCTGGTGTTATGCATCATCAATACAAAAGGACCCATGAAATACAAAAGAATGGAAAGAAGATAGATGATTGCCGCAGTATACCACATCCAGCCTTTCAGCAACGGTATATAAAGAAGTGCAGCGGCAGGAATAACAATCAAAATAATTTTAATACTGAGATGAACAAAGGGAAGATCGCGTTCATCGTTGATGAGGGGCAGGAAGAAATTTTCGAGCGTACTCCGATTCTCTTTTCTCACAAACACAGGATCATTAATGCCCGAAAGCACTCTCATTCAATTGGCAATTGTAATGGGTCGAAGGTAAAAAGAAATATTATTTGCAGAAGAGATTCATGCAGCCCTGCGCTGTCCAATTACGAGCATGAGTTCTTTGCCTAAAACTCTTGCAGAGTGAGGAACTCCGGGTGCAATTTCAATAAAGTCACCGCCGCGGTGCTCAGATTTTTTTCCGTTAATGGTCATCTCACATTCGCCATTGCAAACGAAGAGATATTCATGGTGTAGAGGGTGAAATTCTTCATCAACGTAATCGCCATTCTTTCCCCAAACAGCATAGGTGTAATAGTCTTCAGTACCCGGCAATTCGAGAAAGTAAATGCCGTGAAAATTTTCCGGCGGGTTAATTTGCTGCTCTTCTAAATACTGCAGCCACTCATTGGCAGTGGACTCAGCCGTTAACCGGGGAGGAAGTTTTGAATGCGAAGATTCAATGAAGCCGAGAATTTTATTTTTTAAACCGGCCGGAAGCACCGGTGAAACATTTGTAGCAGAATATGCAATGAGTGCATCATTCACAGAAGCAATCTCATGCCGGACGATATCATCTTCTTGAGCGAGCGTTTCCACCAGCACGCACTCGTCATCACCGGCTATGCCCATCACGTATAGCTCTATGATTCCGGAATCAATTAATTCTTTCGCATTCATTTTGATGAAGATTCGTTTTTCAATCCATCTGTTGCCTGGTGCAGTAAAGTCCTTACTTCCGTTGCACTGCAATCAAGCTTCTCAGCAATTTTAGCAACACTCAATCCCTGAAAGAAAATCAATTCAAGAACCATCATCTTTTCTTTCACTCCTGATCGCTTCAATGAATTAAGCAGTTCACTTTCCGCCTTCACGCGTTCCTGGTGCGATAATGAATCGAGACTGAATTTCCGGGCGATACTCATCATCCAAATGCTAATGCTCTGCTGTGTGCCATCATAGTCGTTGTAGTGATTCCAGGCGTGAGTGAATGTTTTAAAAAGAATTTCTTCCGCACGCTTTGTATCCTTTACGACTCTGTGAATCACTCCAAATAACATGCATGCATACCGGTCGTACAGTAACTCAACCGCCTCCACATTGCGCGACCGCAACAACTCCAGCACTTTTTCCTCTGATGTTACTCCGTTGGTGGCAGTTTGCATAGATTACGTGATGCGTCAAAAATATGATATTTGATTCAATGAGTGAAGTAAAGAATTACTTTTTTGCAGGACGGATTTAAGTGATCTCATTGAATAATAATTTTTTTCTTCACAAAATCACTCTCTGTTTTTATTTCAATGAAGTAAACTCCCTGAGCCATATTTTTTAAATTAATTTCCTTCATATAATACGCAGTTCCGATAGACCGGGATTCTTTAGAAGAAAAAACTTTTTGTCCGATCATATTCACGACCTCAATCGAAATTTCACCAACCATCCCGATTTGATCGGAACCATTTAGCAATTCAACCATGAAACTTCCCGAAGAGGGATTGGGTGAAATGAAAATGTTTGCATCACTCACATCAGCGATACCACTGATGAGTACATACAGGCTTGCAGAATTAGCACACCCATTTGAATCACTGACAATGACTGTGTACAACCCGGTTTGCATCACCGCGAACGATTGATCAGTTGCACCGGGAATATCAACGGAGTTGAATTGCCACTGATAAAAATTTGCAGCGCTTGATGTAAGTGTGTAGCCCGCTTGCGTGATGGTTGGAAACGGCGGGGTTGGATAGACGGTGATATAATTGTGCAGGGTGAGCGTATCACTTCCGTTGGCGTTTGTAGTGATGAGTGTCACATCATAAACGCCGGGCACATCATAGCAAATATTTGCCGGGTTTTGTGCAGCTGAAGTATTGGGTGAGCCACCGGGAAACATCCACAGCCATGAGGTTGGGTTGTTAATGGATGCATCAGAAAAACTGATGCAAAATTTTTCACACAGCGAAGTATCGTCGGCTGAAAAATTAATTTGCTGGATTTGAATGAACGGGCAGTTGGGATCAATCACATATTTCCACAGATCATTTCTTTGTGGTGCAGGTCCAATAAATCCTCCATTGAAAAGCCAGAGATTTCCCAATGAATCAGTCCATGCTAATGCTCCCATTTTTTTCGGCGGGTGGGTATAGGGAGTTGATACTCCCTGCGTTCCATACAACCCTGCATTGAAAGTGGTTGTTGAAACGAGGGTCCATGCATTTGAATCGGGAACATATACCCACGTGTCATTAAATTCTGCAGAGTTAGAATAACCACCATAGAGCCAGAAGTTTCCTTTTTGGTCACCCCAGCATGCACGTGTTTCATATCTTGCAGATGGGCGATAGTCAGAAGAGAGCGCACACAATGGCCCTGACAACCCTGCATCACTTAATTGATCAGTGCCGCTCATCCATACCCATTCGTTGGTAGCTATATCGTACTTCCACATATCATTCAGCTCCCCGAAATAACCTGCATTATAACCGAAGCCGCCAAAGAGCCAGAGGTTTTCATGCTCATCAATCCATTTTGCGTAAACGTGTCGTGCTCCGGGAACATTGGCAGGATCAGGAATTCCCTGGGTGCCATAAGTTCCATGCTGATCAGGTTGGTCGCTTCCGCTCATCCAGGTCCATTCATTCGTAGCGATGTTGTATCTCCACAAATCATTCAGGGATGACCCTATCATTCCGCCGAAGAGCCAAAGATTATTGTCTTTGTCAGTCCAGGTCGCACTCGTTTCCCATCTTGATTGCGGATCATTGTTGACAGATGGAATTCCTTTGATGCCATAATTGCCAAATGAATTTCCAAGAGTATCTCCGTGCATCCACGCCCATTCATTCAGCGAAGGATCATATTGCCATAGCAGGTTGTAATGTATAGCACCACCATCTGATCCTCCGAAGAGCCAGAACTTACCGGAAGTGTCTACCCAGCTTGCAGCACACCATTGCTGACTGCCGGGAGTATTCGCCGCTGTAAAAACTCCTTTGATTCCGTACTCAGGATAGATGCCTGCACTTCCTCCTCCGTTCATCCATGTCCATTCGTTGGTTTGAAGATTGTATCGCCACACATCATTATACTCTCCCGCATTCCATCCACCGTAGAACCAAAACATTCCATCTTTTCCTTTCCATTCTGCAGGCTCATAGAAACCCGGAGGATTATTGTTAGCCGATGGAATTCCCTGTGTGCCGAAAGTGCCGCTTGCATTGTTGGTGCTGTCACCTTTAACCCACGTCCATTCACCCTGTTGCGCCATGGCGCCGGAAGTCAGAAGCAAGAAATTAGTAGTTAGAAAAATGAGAAGAAAAGAATTTTTCATCCTGTCAATTTATGATGATGATCCTCTTCAATGAAACACTTCCCGTTCTTATTTCGATAAAGTAAACCCCACTTGCCGGTTTACTCTCCGAATGGAGTCCTTCGGACAAATCAATTTTCGTCTTCCAATTTGCAGTCCCGATGGATCGGGATTCTGTAGCTGAAAAAATATTCTGCCCGAGAGTATTAACAACATCAATCCCAACTTCACCGGTAACAAAACCGTTTAGCAATTCAACCGTGAAACTTCCTGAAGAAGGATTGGGATAAATTGAAAAGCCCGCATCAACGCTCACATCAGCAATTCCGGAAATTAAAACGTAAGTAGTGAAAGAATTTTTACACCCGTTTGAGTCCCCTGCAATCACCGTGTAATATCCTGTTTGCAAAACCGTGTACGACTGATTGGTAGCACCGGGAATATCAGCCGAATTTAATTGCCATTGATACGAACTTGCGGCACTTGACGTGAGGGTATATCCCACTTGCGTGATGGTTGGAAAGGGCGGGGTGGGATACACAGTAATGTAATTGTACAGGGTGAGCGTATCATTCCCGTTTACATTGGTGGTGATGAGCGTGACATCGTACATACCCGCTGTGTTATAACATACATTAGTTGGATTTTGATCAGTAGATGATGAAGGGGTAGCACCGGGAAACGTCCATTGCCAAGCTGTAGGGTAATTGGTTGTCTGGTCAATAAAGTCAATGCAGAATTTTTCACATAGCGTGGTAGCATTACTTTCGAATGCGGTTTGTGGCACGTTGCAAAGGATATAGCCAACCTGAATTGTATCCGTTGAAGAGCAGGCTGCCGAAGTTCCTGTTACAATATAAGTTCCCGGCGAGGTTACTGTTATAAAAGAAGTGGTGTCACCTGTATTCCATGTATAACTATCAAATCCGGAATTGGTTGACAATGACACCGAATCTCCAAAACATAAAACCGTGTCTTCACCAAGGTCAATTTGCCCTGTCGGTTGACAGAAGTTGAGCACTATACCCGATCCGTCATTGGAATGAATGAGAATCCAGTTATCTCCGTTTTGTGCGGCAGATGCAACGAAAGAAAAAGTGTGTGTTTCCCAACTATATCCAACAGGGGTTAATTGGCCCGCAAAGTGAGAAGTGAGATAATCAGAAGAGTTGTTGGTGTTGAAATAAGGAGAAAAATTTCCATAGCTGTAACTGCCATTGCTTGCGTATGTGATGGTGAAATAATAAGTAGTGCCGGTGACGAGTGCCTGATCTATTTTGGCAGCGAATCCTTCACCATTAGTTGTCCAGTATGTTTGATCTCCCATCCAAATTGCGCGAGCGTTGACCTCATCGCACGGCGGAGCAAGATTAACATTTGCATTGGGCCATTGTCCTAACCAGCTTGAGCCATTCCAATTCAACAAATCAGCATCGGGGGAATTACCAAGTGTAGAAGAACTTAAAAATGAAGTGCCATAAGGAGTACTTTGAAAACAACTGTCGAGGATGACTTGGGAATAAGCCCTGAGAGACAGGATGGTGAGTACTGAAAGTATGATTTTTTTCATGGGTTAATTATTTTACAATGATTACTTTATTATCGTCCGGATTCATTCTCCCGCTTATGCAATACACACCTCACACTTCATTGCGCAGCAGAAAATAATATCAAGCAATTTCTTTTTCATCACAACAAAATCAGCAATAAAAAGAAAAGAAATAGTTGCCCAAAGGAAGTACCGCTTTTCTTTGGGATGTTATTCTGCAATCAAAATTTTCTTTCTCACAAATTCATCCTCCGTTTTTATTTCGATGAAGTAAACACCTCGTGCAACATCACTTAACTCAATTTCCTTCTTCAAATTTGGTGAAGAAATTATTTCTGTTGATGAAAAAACATTTTGTCCAAGCGTATTCACCACATCAATTAAAACATTACCAACCATCTGACCATACAGCCATTCAACTATAAAACTTCCTGAAGAAGGATTTGGAAAAATATTCACGAAAGAATTTTCTTCCATGTCCGAAATCCCTACAAGCGAAGCATCCACGCTTGCCTGGGCATTGCACCCATTCGCATCCCCAATGATAACTGTGTACAATCCTGATTGCGTGATCGTATAACTCTGATTGGTGGCGCCGGGAATATTCAATGAATTTAATTGCCATTGGTAGGAAGCTGCTGAAGTAGAAGTGAGTGTGTTCCCATTTTGCGTTATTACGGGGGCAAAAGGATTGGTGTACACAGTGATATAATTGCTGAGTGTGAGTGTATCAAAAATTCCGTTGGCATTGGACGTGACCAGCGTCACATCAAATATTCCGGGATTTTGATAACAGATGTTCGTTGGATTTTGATCAACAGAAGAACCAGGTGTGCCTCCCGGAAAATTCCACAGCCATGATGTTGGATTGTTTTGTGATGAATCATAAAAGTTAATACAGAACTTCTCGCAGATGTCAGTGTCGGATGTAGCGAAAGATGTTTGCGACGCAAGCGAAAAGGAAATGGTGTCAGCGGCTGTGCAACCATTCGCATCAGTAATTACAACAGTATAAAAATCTTCTGCAGGAGGAATATAGAAATTATCAGTCGCACCATTGATTGCATTTCCTCCGGTATACCATTGGTAAAAATTTCCCGGAGAAGAATAAAGAGTGTCGTTACTCTGCGTGATGTTTACAATCGGTATAACGTTCACCGTTATAAAATTCTGCATTACAATCGTATCCGCACCTGAATTGTTCGTTGCAATCAAAATCACATCATAAGTTCCTGCAGCATAATAACAGATGCTCGTGGGATTCTGCAGCGTTGATGAAGAAGGATTTCCTCCGGGGAAACTCCACTCCCATGAGGTTGGCGAATTGACTGAAGCATCAATGAAATCAATGCAGACAGCTTCACACAGGGAAGTATCCGATGAATAAAAAGAAGCAGATGGTATGTTGCTGATACTGCATGCGCTGTCAGGTGTGTATTCCCAAAAGTCAATTGTGTCAGTGCTTCCGCTTATCTGTCCTAATCCAAAATAACCCTTGCTGCCAATGGCAAAGGAAGCTCCATCATCGCGGCCATTTGTTGGAATATCTGCTTTTTGAATCCAACTATTCAATACAGGATCGAATTGCCAGAGATCATTATAGTAAGGTCCTTCACCTCCTGTCATCACATACCCTTTGCCGCATATGGCAAACCCGCGCGCATCGGAGCGTACCCCTCCCGGCATAGTTGCACGCTGGGTCCATGAGTTGGTAACCGGATCATATTCCCATGTTTCTGCAGTAAAGCCAGGGGCAAGTCCGGTTGAAAAATATCCTTTGTCATCAATGGCAAATGCTGCCGCATGTCCCCACCACGAAAATGGAAGATCACTTTTTTGTGTCCACACATCTGTTGACGAGTCATATTCCCAAAGGTCATTGAGGTAGTTTCCACCTCCCACATATCCTTTGGTGCCGATTGCAAATGCTGCAGCAAAATTCCGCGCTATGCTCATGCTTGCTTTCGCTGTCCAGGTATTTGCAGCGGGATCGTACTCATAAAAATCATTCAATGGTCCATCGCCTGTTCCTGCATATCCTTTGTCGTTGATGGAGAACCCTATTCCAGCTCGCCTCGCTGTGGCTCCCGGCACAGTTGCTTCCTGCGTCCATGAGTCGGTTGCCGGATCGTATCTCCAGAAATCATTAGCGTTGGCGCCACATCCTGCATATCCATAATCACCTATGGAAAAAGATATCGGGAGTTCCTTTCCTGCTCCCGGGTAAGCGGCCTTCGGCGTCCAGTAATCTGCTTTGGCATTAAATGCGAAGCCGAGAGATATGAACAGAAAAAGTTTTTTCATCTTCGAAGTAGCTGAATAAAAATTATTTTGCAATGAGAATTTTCCGTTTTACAAAACCATACTCTGATTTTATTTCGATGAAGTAAACACCCGAAGCAATATTCGACAAATCAATTTCTGTGTTGCCCCCGTGAGAATTATTTTGACTGGAAGAAAAAACTTCTTGCCCCACAGCACTCACCAATGATATGGTGAAATCATGACCAGCCAAACCATCACTCCACTCAACCATCAATTCATCTGCTGCAGGGTTAGGATAAAAATTTATGAACGAATTTTCTCCCGCCTCTGAAATTCCTACGAGCGATGCATCTACACTTGCCTGGGCATTGCATCCATTCGCATCCCCAATGATAACAGTGTACAACCCTGATTGCGTGATCGTATAACTCTGATTCGTGGCGCCGGGAATATTCACTGAATTTAATTGCCACTGATAAGAAATCGCTGAAGTAGAAGTGAGCGTGTTTCCATTTTGCGTTATTACGGGCGCAAAAGGATTGGTATACACCGTGATGTAATTGCTGACTGTTAGCGTATCAGAAACTCCGTTGGCATTGCTGGTGATCAGGGTTACATCATACAAACCCGGATTCTGGTAACAGATGTTGATTGGATTTTGTAACGACGATGTTGAAGGATTTCCGCCGGGAAAATTCCACAACCATGACACGGGATTATTTGTTGATGAATCAAAATAGTCAATGCAGAACTTCTCACAGATATCAGTATCCGCAGCAGCGAAGTTGCTTTGCGCAGAGGATGTTATAGCGGTAGTGTCAAAGAAACTCTGGAAAAAATTCGGAAGTCCATATTCACTTGTTCCGCTGGAGAGGGTAACAGCGTTGTCAACAAAGTTGCACGCAACTCCGAGCGCATTAGGATCATTAATCACCCCGAGATAAGAGCTGAAACGGTTCGCGAGATAAATCTTTCCGTCGGGCGCGAGTTGCAATGCTGCATACGCATCGCTGCCTATTCCCGGGCCCACGTCCGTTTGAGACGCAATGATATCGGCAGCGGAGCCGGCATTCACATCCCACTGATAAATGATCTGCGGATTTTCTAATGTCGCATAAAGACGTGAGTCATCAGGAGAGAACTCGAGCCCGTACGCTTCATCAACATTATTTATAGTGACGGGATTAGAAGGAATTCCGGTGGCATTATCGAAATCGAGAAGCTCAACAAGATTTAAGCTGATGGTAATGGCATACGCAATTTTGTGTCCGTGATGCGAGGCCTTCATATATCCTGCAAAACCAAGAGTGCCGCTGTGCACACTTCCGACAGATGTAATTACAGGAGTTAGGTTCACACCAGCAGGGGTTATAAGAAAACTATAAAAGTTATTGCTCAGCCACTCGTGGCCAACCACCCAAATATCAGTTCCGTTTGAATGCCTCACGGCAGTAACCTTTTCTGTCGAGTTATTAAACATAAAAACATTTTTGTCTGTAACATCTCCCAACCCGCTTTGCAAAGTCATATCCACCAACGAATAATTCATTGCGCCGGTGCCCCAGGTAGGCGTGGTAAAAATGTAATACTGATTTGCATTGCCGGGATCAGGAACGATGATCGCAGCTTGTGCAGAGTTATTATCACCCAACAGCCCGAAGCCATTTGGCATCTGAGCATTGTTGCGGTTCCATACTTGCGAACCATTGGTATAAAAAAGTGTATTCCCTGCGGTGTCAGCAATCGAAGCCACTCCTTCAAGCATCGCCATCGCACTCCCTGAAAACGGTACAGGAGAACCACTGAGGAAATCTATACCGGCATAATTTCCGAAATACCATTTAGCGGCCTGTTTCTGTGCTGATGCATAAACAACAATCAAAAACAAAACAAGAGTGATCAGTTGCTTTTTCATGCTTATGGTTTTAGAGATTCGATTCCACCGCGGAGTAACCGGGAATTAGTTTCGGGAAATTAGGATTTTTTGCTGGAAGATGAAATTATTAGCTTTCAGTTGAATGAAATAAATGCCGGCAGTGCGATCACTCAAATTAATTTCTATCCTCTCTGAATGGGTTCCGGCGGAAGAAAAAACTTTTTGTCCAAGAGTATTCACAACATCAATCGAAACTTCACCCGCCATCCCGGCTAAATCGGGACCATTTAACAATTCAACCATAAAATTTCCTCCGGAAGGATTCGGATAAATGGAAATGCCTGCATCACCGACATCCACAACTCCAGAAATCAAAATATAAGTGGTGAAAGAATTTTTACAGCCGTTGGAATCACCCACGATCACGGTATAGTATCCGGTTTGCAGAATAGTATATGATTGATTGGTCGCGCCGGATATATCAACTGAATTGAATTGCCATTGATAAGAAATTGCAGGGCTCGAGGTGAGCGTGTATCCAACCTGTGTGATGGAAGGAAATGGTGGTGTCGCATATACGGTGACGTAGTTGTGTAACGTGAGTGAATCAGTTCCGTTAGCATTGGTGGTGATGAGAGTTACATCATAAACACCCGGCACATCATAGCAGATGTTAGCAGGGTTTTGATCGGTAGAGGTTGATGGCGCACCTCCGGGGAAAATCCAGAACCATGAAGTTGGATTGTTAGCCGATGAATCATAAAAGTTTATACAGAATTTTTCACAGATGGTTTTATCACTGGCATTGAAAGCAACGGGTGATGAGTTCATACAATTTCCAATCGCAAGGCAATCAGGATCAGGAATGAACTTCCATACGTCATTGTAAGTATTCACGCCCCAACTCGTTGATCCGCAAAAGAGCCAGACATTTCCCAGTAAATCTATCCACATGACGGAACCCATTCGTGATCCCGGAAAATTATTCGGATCCGGTACACCAAGTGTTCCGTACACACCTGAATTATTGTAAGTCAGTTGTCCGCTCACATACGTCCAGTCGTTCTGTGAAGGACGATAGACCCAAAGATCATTAATGGTCTCGCTATAGCTCGTTTGAAACAGGCCGCCGAAGAGCCAGAAATTGCCGCAGCTATCAACAGCGCAGGAACGGTTTTCAAATCTCGAAGCCGGATAAAATGATGTTGAAGAATCACAAATAGCTCCGGCGTTAGCGGCAGTATTTCCATTTGAGGTTCCTGACATCCACGTAAAATAATTTGTTGAAGGGTCATACATCCATAAGTCATTATAATTTTCATTATATGCATTACCACCTCCAAAGAGCCAGAAGTTTCCAAACTTATCCTGCCACTTGCAATATGCGGCCCGGCCACCCGGAACATTACTTGGGTCGGCAACACCTAATGTTCCGTATATGCCGGGCGCATTAAGGGAAGAGGTTCCGGCCATCCATACCCATTGATTCAGGGATACATCAAATTCCCACATGTCGTTGTAAAAGTTTCCGCCGGGTTGTTGCCCGCCGAACATCCACAAATTGTTAGATGAATCTACCCACGAGGCATTTCCTTCGCGCCGCGCTCCCGGTGTATTTGTTGCGGCAGGAATTCCCTGCGTACCATAGTTGGGAGGTACAGGACCGGCAGATCCTGCTATCCATGCCCATTGATTCAGCAAGGGATCATACTCCCACAAATCGCTCATGGTTCCATTAGTTGCATCTCCTCCGTATAACCAGAATTTCCCATTGTTATCAGTCCATGAGAATGCACTATAAGATCTATAACCTGGAGTGTTTGATGCAGCAAAAACTCCCTGGGTGCCATATACAGGTGGCTGGTTAGGACTGTTAGAGCCCTGCATCCATGTCCATTCGCTTTGCACAGGATCAAACTTCCATAGAGCATTGTAAGAGCCGCTGGTTCCCACACCTCCATAAACCCATAAATTCTTTTGTGCATCAACCCAATAATAAGGAGCATATACACCTTCAGGTGTGTTTGTAGCGGCCGGAATTCCCTGGGTTCCCCAAGTCGCGTTACATCCCGCCATGGTGCATCCCTTCATCCACGCCCACTGACCCGCCTGCGCATGCGCGCTATTAGTGGAAAGAAAAGATGAAGTTAGAAGATAGAGAATAGAAAATAGAAAATAGAATGCAGAGGTTAGAAAAACGCGATGATATGAGTTGAGATTTTTTTCGATTAGTAGATTTTTTTTCATGAGCTTAGTTTGTGAAAAGTTATCGTCAATTGCGAGGAGTGAAGCATGAGCTATTATGTGAAGGACGAAGAAGTAATCGCCATTGCGATGAGTGAAGCGCGAGGTATTGTGTGTAAGACGACGAATCAATCGTCATTGCGAGGAGTGAAGCGCGAGGCATTGTGTGTAAGACGACGAAGCAATCCCTTCGAATTAATTGTTCATTAGCTCCAGACAAATTTCTTCCGGAAAAAATGGGGACAGGTTGAAAAGTCTCTTCCTTCATACAACCACTTTCTCTCGCAATGACAGACATAGTTAGTTTGTGATGATGATTTTATTTCTCAGAAAAATGTTTTGTGATTTTATTTCGATGAAGTACACACCATTAGCAACTACACCTAAGTTTATTTCTTTTTTCTTATTAAAGGAAGTTCCGGGGGATGGGGATTCGTGGGAAGAAAAAATTTTCTGTCCGAGTGTATTCACAACATCAACCACGATGTCGTCACTCATCAAACCACCACGGGCAATCAGGTAGGTAAAATCCAAAATAAAACTTCCGTTCGAAGGATTGGGATAAATGAATTGGCTTCCATCATACAATTCAGCAATGCCGTCAATGAGCACATACTGACTTGATGAATTGACACATCCATTTGAATCGCTTACAATCACGGTGTACAATCCTGATTGTGTCACGGAGTATGATTGATTGGTCGCACCCGAAATATCCGCGGCATTCAATTGCCATTGGTAGAAGCTTGCGGGACTGCATGTGAGCGTGTAGCCCGTTTGTGTGATAGTTGGAAAAGGCGGAGTAGCAAACACAGTCATATAGTTATTCAGTGTTAGTGTATCATTTCCATTTGCGCTGGTAGTGATAAGAGTTACGTCAAACACTCCCGGAGTCTGGTAGCAAATATTAACCGGATTTTGATCTGTAGAAGATGAGGGTGACCCACCCTGGAAAATCCATTGCCAGGCTGTAGGATTGTTTGCTGATGAATCATAAAAGTTAGTGCAGAATTTTTCACAGAGCGAAGTTGCTGATGAAGTAAAGGCAACAACAGAATTCTGTATACAGGATAAAGAACAACTCACGTTAGACGGACAATCCGGGTCAGGAATAAATTTCCATAAGTCATTTAAGAGGTCATTTCCTGAACTGTTCGCTCCTCCCCAGACCCACACCTCGCAGTTATTATCCATCCACGATAAAGCACCCCATCGCGACTGCGGATAATTATTTGGAGAAGCAACTCCCTGGGTTCCATAGAAACCCGGATTGTTGGTTTGTATGGTTCCGTTTACTAAAGACCATTCGAGTGTGTTGCTATTGAACAACCATAAGTCACTGCCTATTCCTCCAGTGCTGGTAAAGGCTCCGAAGGTCCAGAAATGTCCGGCACAATCAGAACAGCATGCGCGGCTTTCATGCCTGCCGGATGGACGATTATTTATTTCCGGATCACAATTAGATGACACCACATTCATGGGGTTTGGCAGATTGCTTCCGCTTTCCCATGTCCATTCATTCGTGTCAGGATCGTATTTCCAAACATCATCGTAGAGTTCAGAATTTGTTGCCTGATATCCTGCGAAGAGCCAGAACTTTCCATATTGATCTTTCCATTTTCCATAAGGTAACCGCGCACCGGGAGTGTTAGCGGGCGCAGCGACGCCAAGAGTACCATAGGTTCCGAACTGGTTGCCGCCATTAAATCCTTTCATCCATGTCCATTCCATCGTTGAGATGTCAAACTTCCATAGATCATTATAGGCATTGCTTCCATCCCACCCTCCAAAGAACCACAGGTTTCCGAGACTGTCAACCCAGGTTGCATTCGTCTCAGCACGGGAGCCTGGTATATTCGTGGGTGATGCCACTCCCTGTGTTCCATAGCTTGGTTGCAGACTTAATGTTTGAGATCCGCCTATCCATGTCCATTCGTTGGTGGCAATATTATATTTCCATAGGTCGGCAAACCACCCTCCCAACGCCAATCCTCCATATAGATATAAGCAACCATCCAAGCCCACCCACGTTGCCACACCCCACGATCGTGCGCCGGGAGTGTTTGAGGGTGAGGGAATACCCAATGTTCCGTACACCGGCGATTGCAAGGGTAGTCCTGAACCTTTTACCCACGTCCACTCATTGGCGGCAATGTCAAATTTCCACAGGTCACCGAATTCAGAGAATGGCGGACCAAGACCACCGTAGAGCCATAGGTTGCCATCAAGATCTTTCCATTCTGCCGCTTCATAAAAACCCGGCGGAGTGTTTTGCGGATCGGCAACGCCTTGCGTTCCGAAAACGCCAACGGAGTTTATAGTGCTGTCACCTTTCATCCAAGTCCACTCGCCGGACTGCGCGTATGCGAGATGAGAAGATAGAAGACAAAAAGAAAAAGTTAGAAGACAGAGGATAGAAGATAGAAGGTAGAGAAGAGAAGTTAGAAAAGCGCGTTGAATTGAACCAAGATTTTTTTCGATCCGTAGATTTTTTTTCATGAGCATGGTTTTCAAAAAGTTAATCGTCATTGCGAGGAGTGAAGGGTGGATATTGTGTGATAGGCGACGAAGCAATCCCTTAGAATTAATTGTTCATTTACCCTATGCAAATTTCTTCCGGAAAAAATGGGGACAGATCGAAAAATCTCTCCATTCATACAACTAGTTTTTCTCACAATGACAGACATAGTTAGTTTGGAATGATAATTTTATCTCTCAGAAAAAAGTTTTGCGTTTATATCATGATGAAGTAACCACCTTGTAAATTGCTTAATCTGATTGCGCCACTCTTATTTCCTCCTCACTCAGAATGGGATACTAAAAAACTATGGATTCGCAGCCGTTTTATCTTCTGCCAACTTTGCATCATCCGGTGTCTTTTCAAGATCGCGATCTAAAGCATACAATGCATCGCCGCTTGCTTTGGCACCACCGGCAACTTTAATTTTATCAAGCAGGTTAAGCGCAAGTGTTTCTTCTTCTGTTTGCTCCTTCACAAACCATTGCATGAAGTGCCAGGTCGCCCAATCTTCTTCTTCAAAACTTTTTTTCACCAGTGCATAAATTCCTTTGGTGTTGTCCACTTCATGTTCAAATATTTTCTCAAAACAATTTTGCATGCCCGTTGGCTTGTGTGATGGTGCAGGTATCGCTTCTATTGTTACACGCGCTCCTCTTTCCAAAATGTATTCGAGAATCTTCATCATGTGGTTGCGCTCTTCCTCAGCATGCCGGAAAAGAAAATTGGCAACACCATCATACCCTTCGGAGGCAGCCCATGCTGCATAAGAAAGATAAATCTGAGATGCGGTTGCCTCTTTCGTCATTTGCGTATTGAGTGCTGCCTGCATATTTTTTGAAAGGCGGTTTGTATCCATGAAAAGTTTTTTTTAAAAGTACACCGATTTGAAATATCGAGCGAATGATGTTGACGTTTCGACCAAACAAATTTTTATGGCGCAGCAAAGGTGTTCGGTAATTTTCCTTTCAAATCAAGAATCCAAAAACCAAGACAACATTAGTCCTGACTCAATGACCAATGACCAATGACTATAGACCAAGGCCATTCACCATTCACTATTCACCATTCACATCCGCTCCCCGCAAAGTAATTTTTTCAAAGAACTCCCTGATGTCATTTGAAAGCAATCCCGGTTGCTCCATGGCTGCGAAGTGACCTCCTTCAGGCATGTTAGTCCAGTGCTGAATGTTGAAACCTCTTTCAATATACATGCGTGGAGGAAAGGGTTCCTCCAATGGAAACCGTGCAATACCTACCGGCACTTTTACGAAGTCATCTTTGGAAAAACGGAATTGCGCTTTCGCATTTTCATTGTATAGCCGAATGGAAGAATGAATGGTTTCCGTTACCCAATACAGTGTGACATTGGCAAGAAGCTGTTCTTTGGTAAATACACTTTCTATATCACCTTTACAATCAGACCATCCATGGAATTTTTCAACGAGCCATGCACACAAGCCGATAGGAGAATCGTTTAGTGCATGCGCGAGAGTCAATGCTTTGGTGGAATGCAGGAGCGCATACGCTCCTTCTCTTGAATACCAATCATCACGGTCTTTTTCAAATTTAATTTCTTCATCCGTTAATTGTTGTTTTCCAACGGGCAGATGCGGAGTGTAAGATCCGGGAATATAATTCAAATGCAATCCAATCAATTGCTGCGGATATTTTAGTGCAAGCACTGTACTTACTCCTGCACCAAAGTCCCCGCCCTGCGCTCCAAATTTTTCGTAGCCCAACTCCATCATTAGCTTCTGCCAGAGATCTGCCATAAAGCGAACATTGCATCCCGGTTCTGTAACGCGCTGTGATAAACCAAAGCCCATCAGGGAAGGAATGACCAGGTCAAAATCAAATTCATTATTGCCTGTTAGCAGAGGAATGAGTTCCATCATTTCTAAAAATGAACCCGGCCATCCGTGAGTGATGATGAGAGGAAATTTTTTTCTTCCTGTCCCTTTGATATGGAGGAAATGAATTTTGTACCCATCAATTTCAGCAATGAAGTTTGGATATGCATTGATTTCGTTTTCGGTTTTTCTCCAGTCAAAAATGTTCTGCCAGTATTGAGCAAGTTCTTTCATGTATGAGAGACTTGCACCGTTCTTCCAGCCCGAATCTTTTATTTCATCCGTCCATCTTGTATGATGTATTCTTGAATTCAAATCATCAAGAATTTTTTGTGGAATGCTTACTTTGAACGAAGTTATCATCTCCTCAACAATTTAGTTTTGCGAAACAAGATAATCTCCAGCACTTTTTAAATAATTTCCACCGGCGACAAGAAAAAGGTTTTTCAAACAGTAATAATTATTGCAGGCCAATAGAATCTCCTGATGAAATGGTTTGCCGAGTGCGAAAAATATAGTGAATGATTGTTAAAACAATTGCTTCAATCCGCAATACAAAGAATGTTTTTTAGGGGCTGATAATTAAATTCTCCATCGGAATTCAAAAGGAACTAAGTAACCTAAAATAAGACACGCACCAGTACAGTTGTTCAAATTTAAATTTGATTCATTTGCAAATAAACTAAACAGTACTATATTTGCAGCGTCAATAATTTCTAACTTAAAACAATTTCAACATGACTTCCAATGAACAAGGCATTATTAAAATGCTTCAGGACAAAATCAATGAGAGTGAAGAAAAAATTAAATCCTTCCGCCAGGCTATAAGTGCTTTAAGTGGCGGAGGAACTACCGGCGCTGCTTCCGCCAAACCGGGGAAGAGAAGGGGAAGGAAACCAGGAAGTAAAAACAAAGCGAAAGCGGCGGCGAAACCTGCAGCAGTGAAAGCAGTGGCTTCAAAACCCAGGAGAAAAAGAAGAAGAAGGTCCAAAGCAGGGAAACCTAAAGCAACTGCCATAAAGGCCGCCTCTAAAACTACAAGAACCAAGGCTTCAAGATCTAAGTCAGCAAAGAAAAGCCGCAAGCCCCGCTCAGGAGAAACAATGGAAGGCTGGGTATTAAAGCAATTTGATGACAATACTCCTAAAACGGCACGCAGCCTGATGGAACGTTATAACAAAGACACCGGCAAAAAACTCGAGATGAATGGCTTCTCTGCCCGCCTCGCCATAATAAAAAAGAAGGGAAGTGTAAAGAGCATGAAAAACGCTGCTGATGGTCTTTCTTATAATGGCAAAGCAGAATGGTTTGATAATGGGAAGTTAAAAAAAGAATATCTTCCTAAAGGATAAGCTTAATTTTTTCAAGCTTATTATTTCATCGCTTGCAATGTCATTAAGTTAAGAGCAAGAATTTCGATTGATCGGAAGCCTTGTCCGATATTCGATAATCAATAAAGTTTCCTAACTTAATGACATTTTCATTGTGGGTAATGCAATAGTGTGGTGAGCATATTCACCCTTTTCACCTCAAAAATATTTCTGGTTAGTTAAGCCAGATTCCTGCTGAATGGCTTCAAATAAAATTTAGTTATTCAGCAGTAATTTTTTGATGTTTGGCAGTGACTGAAGTTCATCTCCGAAAAAAATTTATGGACTTTTTCGCAGTCACCTGTCATTTAAGTTTCCATACTTAAACTCATTTGAAAAATAAACCCGAGCTAAACATAAGTCGTGCTCAACACTTCGACAAATTCAATTGACTTCCCCGGGTGAATCAAGCCTAGAATCCCTACCCTCCCTGTAAAAAACCATGATTGATAACGTCCCAATTCGCCTATGTTACCTCTTCCCTATAAAAGTTAAATCTTAACTGCAGCGAGTTGCACCCCGTTATTATTTTTGTAAACCCCAATCGCTGGTTAAAGTCTAATTCGTCAGAAGGAGTCCGAAGTCCTTTGGACCTGAAGAGGAGCTTTTCTCCAATGTCAAACAGATTCTTAAATTCAATACATCAGTATATTTTTTTTGCAAGAATCGCTCTGATTCTTTTCTCTGCGGTATAATAAGTCCGCCAAATGGGGAAAATAACTGGGGTGAAAACTCCATAATAACTCATCATGAATTGAAATAGTTAATTCTGTTCAGTATTGAATTCTCCTCATTCAGATTCAAAAGAAGCTCTGATTAGCTGGCGGAAGAAGACCAAATTTACTTTTAAAGTGCGATGATCAGATTTTTTTGAGGAAATACACTGAGCTAATTGAGCGATTGAAACTGACGATAAATGGCCGCGCATAAAAATTGCAACCCCATTTTTCTAATTATTTCATTCACACTAAAACTTTGAAAAAATGAAACATCAAAAAAATCGTTTCGATCATCTGATCACTCAGAGATCGGTCAACTTTCGTGCTGCCGGTGCGTCGCTGATTCTTTTCCTTTTATTGGCAGCCACAGCTTGCCAAAAAAGTGAAACCATTGCGCCCTCTGGGTCATCGGACCAAAACAGTTTCGACCTGAAACTTTCTCATGCCAATAATTACGAGCAGGTAAATCTTGTTGCTGATGTTGTTGACGAATACAACCCCCAACACATTGATCCAAACCTCGTGAACGCATGGGGGATGGCTTTTGATGATGAAGGTGAAATATGGGTATCCTCAGCCGACAAAGGTCTGTCTACAATTTATAACGATAATGGTCAAACACTCATGCCTCCTGTCAATATACCTTTTGGCATGAATGCTAATGGAGGGGCACCAACGGGAATTGTTTACAATGCTACATCAGATTTTACGATATTAGGCACGAACGAACCCAGTGAATTCATCTGGGCCACTGAAAATGGAACCATAGCAGCCTGGAACGACCCTGCCGGAAGCAATGCAGTCATAGTAGCCAACAACTCTTCATCTGGTGCGGTATATAAGGGGCTTACAATGGGCAAGAATGGTGGCGCAAACTATCTTTATGCAACCAATTTTAAGCAAGCTAAGATAGATGTATTTGATGCGTCTTTTAATTCCGTCAATATGCCTTTTAATGATCCCAATATGCCGGCAGGCTTTGCTCCTTTCAACATCAAATACCTTGACGGAAAGTTATATGTTACTTATGCCAAGCAATTGGCACCCGATAATGAAGATGATGAGGCAGGCCCGGGAAATGGCTTTGTAGACATTTATAACACGGATGGCTCCTTTGTACAGCGCTTCATTTCGCAGGGTAGACTTAATTCCCCCTGGGGAATTGCTAAAGCAGCAGGTACCAATGTAATTGGGATTGGGAATTTTGGGGATGGCAGGATCAACATATATAATTCGAACGGTACATTCTCGATGACTCTTAAGAAAGATGGGGCACCACTTGAAATCGAAGGTTTGTGGGCCATTGTTTTTCCGGGAAAAAATCTTCCGGATAATGAGCGTAACAGACTTTATTTCACAGCAGGTCCTGATGAGGAATCGCACGGGCTTTTTGGCTATATTAAACCGGCTCAATAAGATGCAGTCTGATAACTAGCTGAGACTTTCTTTAAGGTCGGGAAATCATTCCCGACCTTAGTTTTTTTTGAAGAAATAAAGCGGGAAATATGAATGAGTTATTTTAGGTCATTGAGTTTTTCTTCTTCGATCATTGCCTTGGTTTTTTCCTTTTTGATGTCTGCCCTCAGCAATCCGAATATGCTCATGTAAAGATTAGCGACCCACACTAAAGAAAATCCCGCTATCAGATAGCCCCGCCAATCATTCAGGAGTAACTTATATTCCGTAATGATCAGTATGAAGATGGTGACGTAGTGGCTAAAGCAATACTCGCAAGTTAACAGGTAGAAAAACTTACGTTGGAGAAGTGATTTACTGGTTTCACTACGCTTAGTAAAAAAATCCCTTGGCTCGCGAAATACTTCCTCATGTGTAACCGTCCATGCAATGCAGGCAATGGGAATTGCAAGTATGAAGAGCCAAATAATTTGTGTAGCGAGATCCATTTATTCCTATTATTGGCTTGACGTTCATCTGCTCATTGAAAGAGTTTATTTTTTCCTGGTGCAGTCAAAATATATTTTAACGAAACCGAAATTCCGGATGTCGCTTTGAGATTGTGAACCTGATTTTCACATCCCATGCAATCAGACAATAAATCCGTGCTGAACGCCATACCTCACCATGCCGGCAGTGTTTTTCAGATTTAGTTTGCGAAGGATATTTTTACGGTGAGTGGTAATTGTCATTGGACTGTTATTGAGTTCACGGGCAATCTCTTCATTGGTCATTTCCTGTCCAATCAGACGAATGATCTCATGCTCCCTCTTGGTAATGGATGGATTTCGATCACTGGGTGCTTGCTGAGGCTCGTTTTTAGCCTTCAGCACTAATTCAACGAGCTTCATTGAAACTTCCTGGTTTAAATACCGCTCGCCGGCATAAACTGTTTTGATCGCTTCAATGAGTTCCTGCTTACCGGTGCTTTTTAAAAGGTATCCAAGGGCTCCTGCCTTCAGCATGTCAGAAATGTGCTTTGCGTCCTCCACCATGCTAAGGGCGAGAATTTTAACATTAGGGTACTTCGACTTGACCTTATGTGTTGCTTCGATGCCATCCATTCCGGGCATATATACATCCATTAAAACCACATCTGCTTCTGTTGTTTTTAGAAGTTCTAAGAGCTGTGCGCCATTTCCCGCCTGGCCTACCAATACAAAGCTTTCGATGTCGTTGATTAGTGCCTTGATTCCTTCGATAAAGAGCTGATGATCGTCTACGATGGCAATTCTGATCTTATTCTTGTGAGCGGACATATTCGTAAATTAAAATTAAGAAACTATTTTTCTTCAGTGAGAGCGTGCCGCGTGTTGAGACAAAGATAGTAAAGTAATTGAAACAATTCTTTTATTTGTTATGCTGAAGCTTCCGATTTATGCACATTACCTTCTCAGGAACAGTTTGCGCACCTGATTAGTTCATGAGAAAAAGGAAAAACTCTCTTGTGTTTCTCAGGAATGTTTACGAATGGGGAAGGGTGATGTGACTCATGATTTGATCTTCACCATTAGAATCCTTTTTTTACATTTGATGCATGTCAATAAGATTAAACACAACAATCGGGAGTTCATGGAAAAGTCTGTCAAACCGTAGTTGCCGGCAACTACTTATTGAAAGTTATCTGAAATGAAGGAAAAACCCGAGTCAAAGTAACCGATCATTTTCAAATGAAGAGACTAATAATCATCATTTTTTTGTTGGTTTTATCTTTGAATCTATTTGCACAGCGTGATAGCATCAGGAACCGGCTACCCAGGGTTGACACAGTCCGGATGAGCATTCAATACATTTCTGATATTGATTTTGCAAAAGAAGAATATCAAATAGAATTTTGGTTACGACTTTCTTCTGACTCTTCAGACTCTGAAACCTTAAAGAAAATTGAAAAGCAGATAGCTGTAGAAAATGCAAAGAGTATATCCGTTGATACAATCCCTAATTGGAACAGCAAGAACTATAACCCATACAGGAAAGAATTAAAAATTAAATGTACCATGATTCAGAAATGGGACCTCGATTCATACCCATTCGACAGACAGGAACTGAATATTAAAATCTATAATGCTGCCCGGCCTACTAAATGGTTTGCTTTTCAAATGCACAATGATCAGGTGAACTATACTCCTGCCGGAGCGGATCATGAAGAGATAGAAAAGGGCTGGACCTTCATAAGTAATTCAGCAAAGGCAACGCAGGATTCAATAGTGGATCCTTTCCTCGAAAAATATTCTGCAAGAGATACTACAAAATTCGGTGGTCAGCTCAGGAGATATTCAGCTATTAATTACCACATCGTGATTTTCAGAAAAGAGTCGTGGTTTCTTTTCGCCAAACTACTCTTAGGCATGTACGTAGCTTTTTTTGTTGCGTTCGCCGCTCTGTTTCTTGATATACAGGGAGGTCATTCAAGATTGGAATTGCCGGTAGGCGGATTGTTTGCCGCTATAGCGAACAAGTATATTATAGAAAGTATTCTGCCGCAATCTCCGCAGTTCACTCTCGTAGACAAGCTGCATTCTGTGTCTATTATTTTTATATTTTTAATTCTCGCCTACTCGGTGTGGCTGCTTTTAAAAAGTAAAAAGCATGAAAGAAACGATAAAGAAAGAACCCGGGTTGAAAAAATTAACAGATATTTTCCTCTCGTCTTTTTTATTGTCTATGTGGTGCTGAATGTTGCATTTATATTGGGTGGAGTATTTGAATCGAGGTTATAATTTCATAAATACATTAAGGCCCGCTCTTTCGCACTGAGTTAATTACATTGAACTATCACCATTTCTGTTAAGACAGAAGAAAAGAAAAAACCCTTCATTCGGAAAATTGAAAAAATTTTCTACATTCACATTCGCAACATCAAATCTTCTTCACCATGAAAAACAAGCTCCTCCTCCCAGCGCTCGTTTTCATTGCTGCAAGCGCACCGGCACAAATAGTTACCCTGCATGATTTTGAAGCCATCCCCATGACGCTTGAAAGAATATCACCGCCGCTGACGGAGATCGCGCAGTCACAAGGTCAATATGTTCCGCATGAGAAGCGCATTGAAGTTGACAATCCTTCCCTCGAGCGCCAGATGCCGCAAACCAATCCTCACCCCTTCCCGCATGGTGCTGATCCTGCGCGGCAGCAGCACTACGACACACAGCGTGATGTGAGTGTGAATCTGCTTTCAGTGTGGGACGGACTTACTGATAATATTGATCCTGCCGATGACAACATTACGGTAGGTGCTGCCTACGTGATGCAAATGATCAACCTCACCTACATCAGGATCTGGGACAAGTCTTCAGGAAATGTTTTGGTGTCACAGGTAACTGTGCAATCGGTCACCGGGTTAAATGATATCGGTGATCCCAATTCTGTGTACGACCCTATCGCAGATCGTTATGTATTTGTTGTGATCCCTTCATCGAGCAATAAATTAGTGGCTGCTATTTCACAAACCAATGATCCCACCGGCTCCTACTACGTGTATTCATTTCATACTTCCAATGGCTTTCCTGATTATCCCAAGATAGGAATGTGGGGCAATTCCTATTTTGTGACTACTAATTCCAACAGCCCCACCGTTTTCGCACTCAACAGAGATTCGATGCTCGTGGGTGCACCCATTAGTTCGGCACAGAAATTTACCATCAGCAATATGCCTGCTATCAACATTCAGGATGTTGCACCGGTAACTTTTACAGGTACCCTCATCCCTGATGCCGATGCAGATGCCACGATGGTTCGTGTAGCGGATGATGCATGGGGCAACAACATAGATTCTGATCACCTCGAACTTTTTAAAATACATATTGACTGGAGCAACGCAGCCAACTCATCCATCAGCGGACCCTTTGTTCTTAATACCATTCCCTATAACAGCGACTTGTGCGGCTTCGATGCGTTGTCCACTTGCATACCGCAACCCAATACAAACAGCAAGCTTGAGACCATGAACAGCATCGTTATGGATAAAGTACAATATCGCCGCTTCGCCGATCATGAAGCCATTGTGTGCTCTCACGTATGTAATGCTGACGGGCAAGGACAAGCAGGCGCCCGATGGTATGAATTGAGGAAGGACAGCTTGAGTGACTGGTCCATCTATCAGCAGAGTACTTATGCGCCGCCTGATACCAATTGCCGTTTCATGAGCAGCATCTCCATCAATAGCGCGGGCACCATTGCGCTGGGATATAATATCTCGAGCAAGACTGTATATCCGGGTGCACGCATAACAGGCCGTGCGTGGTGCGATTCACTGAATATGATGACGGCAGCAGAAACCGAAGTGCTCCATGGTACGCATAAAAACAGTGCAACACGCTATGGCGACTACAACAGCATGGTCACCGATCCTACAGATGATTCTTTCTGGTTCACCGCCATGTATAATACCAGTAATAACTGGATCACGGGCGTTGGTCACTTCACCCTTGATGATAATTGCATTGCAGTGGCTGTTCCAAATTCTCCTGCATGGCAGCGTAACCTGCAAGTGATTCCTAATCCTGCAAGCGGCACCGTGAATATTTCCTTTATGAATGAAGGTAAAGAAGAAGCACAGCTTGAAGTATTCGACAGGGCGGGAATTACAGTGCTTAAGAAAACGATTAACGCAAACGCAGGAATGAATAAAACCTTGCTCGATGTACAGGCATTCTCCGATGGATTTTACATCCTGAAACTCCAAACACTGCATGGCATCATGCAACACAAGCTGGTCATTGAGCATTGATGGATCGCCGTTAGCGAAAGGGCAATCTTTATAAAAGAACGTTCATCCGAACGAGCGGCATGATTTTTACCTTCACTACCGTTCTAAAACGTTTTTCCATGAAAAAGTTAGTTGCAGTACTCTTCAGTTTCTGTGCTATCGCATCTTTCCATTCTTGCCAGGGACCTGAGGGTCCTCCCGGCTTAAATGGAGTAGCCAATATTATTACGTACAACATAACTACCAATAGTAGCTCATGGAGTTGGGATGGGACCAATGATCTTTATTATACAGACGTACAAATTCCTGATATAACCCAGTCTGTAATAGATGCCGGAACGGTTCAGGCGTTTTACAGCAATTCTGACTTTTCATATTTTATTGCGCTACCTTCTACAGAAAGCCTGCTGTGGATTGGGTATTCCTATTTCCTTGGTATAGGCGAAATTGATTATGGGCTTACTGATGGAACTCAGCCTGCTAACCCGGGAACGAAGTACTTCAAGATGGTAGTGATTCCTCCGGCAGCTCGCCAAGCCAATCCTGATGTGAACTGGGAAGACTATAATGATATTGCTAAGCATTTCAAGATTACGGAGGTTCCGGTAAATTGAGAGGGTAGCCTTACACATACGTTAATTATGATCAATATTTGTTATTCGGAAATTTTTTATATTTATACGTCGTATCTATTTGAATTTCATGATCCATAATTTTGTCAGGTAAAGTAATCTTCATATCCTCAAGCTTAGGTGAGCCATAGAATCCAATTAATATTTTGTTATCCAGAATATTTACATGCGCAATATTGGTTGAGATGCAAATAGTATCTGATTGAGCTTCTTTCTTAGCAATGAGAAAATCGGGAGATTCAGCGTAAGCAGCAGAAAAAGTAAACCAATCAATTTCAATAGAATCTTTCTCAATTATTTTACGATACATTTTGTCGTTTTCAGTCGCCTTAAAATCAGGAATAAAAAAACGACAGGAGCTTAGAAGAAGTATAAAAAGTAAAGTTTTAGTTCGTGTCATTTTCAATAATGGTTGAACCATCACCGTGCCACCCGGAATTTCAAGCAAATCTAAAAAATAAGTTCTTACCTTGCACCAATGCCGGTCAAGACGCTTCGCAATATCCACAAACACTATTTATTATGCTGGATAGTGTTACTATTTTCCAACAGTTGCGATACAGGTAATTCCTCAGATCCTACAAACAATTTGAGAAAACATAAAACGATATCACGCAATATACAAAACATAAAAAATGATACCGCATTCTATTTTAGCTATAGCCAGCTTTCGAAAGGAATCATTAAAGGAAACGAAATAGATTTACATAACTCAACTGTTAATTATTATAAAATAAAGAAGAATAAAAAAGTGGGGTCAGTTACCGTTGAACGTTTAAAAGACAATAAATTTAATATTGAATTTTATAAATACCTTCATAATGATTTAAATGGTCCATTTTATTTTAGAGATAAAGTGGTTGTCTGGAAAAAACATTTTACAATTGATAGCTTACTTTTTGGCGCAAATCTAAATGACGCCACAGAGCCATTTTCTAGGGTTGTCAATTCAGCGTACGATTTCAAGTACAAGACTAAAGATTTTATTGTTTTTTTTCTGCAAAATACTTTTTATAATGATTCCAATCCCGGGACAGTGATGTTGCTCTTGGATATTACTAATAAAGACGATATTTTTCCGTTTATTTTCGGACCTCAAATGAATGAAGATTTGAGTTCATTTGGTGATTTTAACAATGATAATTTATTGGATATAGCCTACTTAAAAAATGAATTTTTGTATTCAGACACCCTCCGATGTTATTCGTATATTGGAAGTAAGTTCAAAGAAGATAGATATCATTTTCTCATTATAAAAGATAATAATGACGGCAGATACAAGATTGATTTAAAAAATTCTAACTGGTGGAATATTGAATAATGGTTAAATATTAATTTTGCCACTAGCGCAAGGGCCTTGTCGAGGGTTCAATGTGAAAGTCAGACCTTGTGCTTTTGTCTCACTCTTTCACAATCTTAGTCATCCTTCGTTCTCCATCCATATTCACCTCAAGAAAATAAATCCCTCTTGAAAGTAACTGCAGGTCAATGGTCTTTGTGTAATTCGCTGTAGTCTTGTTTTCGTGCATCGTAAAAACTTCCTGACCTAAAACATCATGTACTACTAATGATATATGCCCGGCATTTTGATCATTAAACGCAATAGTAATTTCAGAAGTGAAAGGGTTTGGATATGCTGATAGCTGGTAAGCGAGCTGGAATGATGAATTAAACCCGGTGGCAATAGAAGTGTCGCAGAATTTTACCACCCAAAAATCTTCAAAACTGCCCCACCCCTCCTGAGTTTTATAACCCCCAATTCCTGCATGTGTATTATTAGCCATCAAATAACACCCGCCTTTAGTTTCAATGGCATAGCCACACTCATCTTCCGATGTTGTATAAACTGTTTTATCCCATTGAACGCCGCCAAGCGAATCTGTTTTTACAACCCATATTTGTTCAATGCCAAGATTGTTTTCGGTTTTATTCCCGCTTATAGAGGAATAGGAAATGCCTGAAACGAGGAATCCGCCATCAATGGTTTGCGAAATATTTCCAAATTTAGGTTCGCCTATTGTTCCTCCTAAACCTTTATCCCATTGCTTGGTACCAAGAGAATCAATCTTTACAACCCAGTAATCATTAGTACCATTTGAATTATCCCAATTAGCCTGTGTCTTATCGCCGCTGATGCCCGAAGCAGAAACTCCGGCCAAAACAGCTCCGCCATCCGTTGTAGTTTGCATTGAATAAAGAATGTCATTTAGTGTTCCGCCGAAATCTTTATCCCATTGCACAAGGCCAAGTGAATCAGTTTTTATAACCCAGTAATCAATCTGCCCTTTTGAAGCTTCAGTTTTATTTCCGTCAGCTCCGGAAGATGACAGTCCCGCTAACAAGTATCCTCCATCCGTTGTTTGCTTTACAGACGCTAACAGATCATCCCCTGTTCCTCCTAAATCCTTGTCCCATTGCTTATTTCCAAGTGCGTCAATTTTTACAATCCAATAATCATTCGTAAAACCTAAGTTATCCCAATTCGCTTCTGTTTTATCTCCACTGATTCCCGAAACGGAATTCCCTCCCAATATATATCCTCCATCCATTGTCTGCTGCAGCGAAACAATATAATCATTTGCTGTTCCGCCAAAGTCCTTGTCCCATTGCTTGGTGCCGAGTGAATCAATTTTTACAACCCAAAAATCATGAGAAAAATTTATGCTATCCCAATTTGGTTCTGTTTTATCTCCGCTGATGCCCGAACTCGATGTTCCTCCCAAGATATATCCTCCATCAGTTGTTTGCTGCAATGAATACAGTCGCTCATCTGCTGATCCTCCGAAATCCTTATCCCACTGTTTAGTTCCGAGCGAATCAATTTTTATTATCCAATAATCATAACCTCCCCAGGAATTCTCTGTTTTATCTCCACTGCTGTCTGATAAGCTATATCCGCCAAGAATATATCCCCCGTCAGCCGTTTGTTGAAGGGAGTAAATATACTCCTGAAGTGTCCCGCCAAACCTGTAATCCCATTGCTTTACTAATGGGTTTTGCGCACGAAGTAACTGGATGCATACTATTGAAATCAGGGTAATGATGATTCTTTTCATAGTGCCTTGGTTTGCATTTTTATTTATAGGATTACACCGATTTTTAGCATGATTAAACCGATTAGCGTTATCTCCACAATTTCACCGGTGTCATCATCCTGAAATATCGGTGCCATCATCATTAGACATCGGTGTCATCATTTTCAAAGCGACTTTAAAAATTTTATCAACGCATCACGATCGGCTTTGCTTAGTTGCTTTACATAGTTTACTGATTGAAGTGCCTCGCCATCGTGCCACATAATTGCTTCAATTAATGTGCGCGCTCTCCCATCGTGTAAATAGTATGCAGGGTAATTTACCGTTTCAAACAAGCCGACTCCCCACAAAGGAGCAGTGCGCCATTCATTTCCGTTTGCATCAAAATCAGGCCGGTTGTCTGCAAGCCCGGCACCCATATCGTGCAACAACAGATCGCTGTAAGGATGAATCCGCTGATTGCTTAATGTTGGAAACGCTACATTCACTTCTGTAGTCACGGTCTGCTTGTGGCAACCTTCGCATTTCGCAGCCATAAAAATTTGTTTGCCTTTTATCACCTGAGCATCAGTAACATTTCTTCGTGCGGGCACCTGCAATGTTTGCACATAAAATTTTACCGAGTTTAAAATACTATCCGATAATTCTGCATCATCATTGTAATTATCCATTTGCGTTTGACCATCAATTGTTTCTTTCGGAAAAACGTAGCTTGTAATTCCAATATCATTGTTATATGCAGCAGCGACTTGTGTAAGCAACGAGGCAGTATTGGCTTTCAAGCCAAATCTTCCAAGCGTCATCATTTGTGTTTCAGGATTCCATACGTAATTTGGCTTACCGCTGATACCATCGCCGTTGGCATCATTAACATCGGCATTTGCAACTATATCATATTCAGAAATTGCAGCTAACAATCCTAATCCAAAAACAGGTGGTGCGAGCCGCGGTGACAACAAATAATTTCCGCTGATAGCGGTGTAAAGATTTGTTAGGGTATATGTGGGTGTTCGCAATTCGTAGGTTTCACCATCGGCAAAAGAATACGATTGATAGGTGTATGAAATATTCACATTGCATTCCGGTTGTTGTCCGAATACTGCTTTATCCTGCAACTGTGTTCCATAGCCGGGCACGGGTACCGGCCCGCCATGGGCATCAGCACCCGGCAAGCTTATGCGCATCAGCAAACTTGATTGGACTTCACCGGCAGTAGGCGTACCAATTCCATCGTTGTGATGGCATGAACGGCAAGACACATTATTGTAACAAGGGCCAAGTCCGTTATTTATAGGGGAAGGAGCAGCTACAAACGTATGCTCAAATGCATCATCGCCCAATAAATGAAAGTTTAAATCATATTCACTTAACCCTTCGAATGGAATAGAAAATGCATCTTGTGTGTTATCAAATGTTGTTTGCGAACCTCCGCTTAACCGTTCATCATAATTTTCTTCCGGAAAAAGCTCGGGCTTACGGCACA
>Ga0134121_10000098_pt1 | contig 96279 bp, 104 predicted proteins | sample KB301_FD_96463 | JGI IMG/M metagenome (GOLD analysis project Ga0134121, IMG submission 96463) | Terrestrial soil microbial communities without Nitrogen fertilizer from Kellogg Biological Station, Michigan, USA - KB3-0-1 | ecosystem: Environmental > Terrestrial > Soil > Unclassified ...
CGGCCGGCTGAGCTCCGAGGTGATCAAAGAACACAAGCGCCCGGGCTTCATGGGGCCCGCGTACTCGATAACCAAGGTCTTCGGATCCTTCCCTGCGGCAAAGCGGGCGGCGGGCCTGGACCATGTGCCGTCGTACCCTGTCCGGAAGTGGACGCCGAAGGCGGTGATCAGCAGTCTCCGCGACCGTATCAGCCGCGGCCTTCCGATGAACTACTCGGCTCTGGAGCGCGACTGTTACCCCCTTCTCCGAGCACTCTATGCCCGATTCGGCGGGATTTCGAAAGCCTTCCGAGTGGCCCGAATCAAGCGTCATTCGTCAGCAAGGTAGATGTGGCACCGGTATGTGAACCGCGGTCCGGTGAGACCAGGCACCAAACCCTCCCCTTCCCCACCGAGCGGGTGTCCTCCATCGGCCCCGAAGGTGCCACCTCGCCACGTGCTCTGTCCCTATCTCGCCACGTACGAGGTGCTACCTCAGCACGTTCTTAGCCGCTTTCTGAATACCTTTTCAGGTGGCATCTCGCCACGTCGCAATGTGCCATCTGGCCTTGATAGGTCTTGCTTGGACGCCCTATCTGCCCGTTGGAACGGGATTAGGTAGCACGTTGCACCTGGTCCAAATGGAGTGGGATTGGCCTCCGAAGGGGTGCAAAGCCGGTTCCTTGGTCACCATTGAGGTGACACCTCACCACGTTTCACCTGAGCTCCTCCAGCGGGACAGGCCGGGGAGGTCAGCCAGGCCGTTTCCCCAGCGGAAGGTAGCACGTTCCACTTAAGCACCCGGTGGACCAATTCAGGTGGCGAGGGAGCGAGGTGCAACGTGGCACGTTCCCACTCCAAGGTGGCCAGGTGGCACGTGTCATCCCGGCGAGGTGTCACGTTCCCGGATGGCCATGTGAAACGTGCTACCTGGGAGAGTGGCCACCTTCCACCTCACCCAGGTGGCGAGGGGCCATGCCGCCATCTTCTCAGGTGCCACGTTCTCCCTCGCCCCCTCGCCACGGAGTACCTGAACAGGTAGCACCTCAGTCTGGTACCCTCCGTGCGTGGCGAGCGATCGTCGATCGAGGCATCCGCGGCGCGGGGAAGGGGGGCTGCCGAGTCGCCGGCCGCAGTCGACCCGGGCAGGTGCCACGTTTCACGATTAACGGTGCCCGTCGATTCGTGGGCACCCGGCTTTGCTCCGCACCAAGACATCCGACCGGTGGGGAAGGGGGCCCGGCCTGGGTCCAGGGAGCGAGGTGCCCAGGTGCCACGTTGCACGCGGCCACCGTGGCCGGTCGCCACGATTGGGATTAAGTTTGGGACGGTCTAGGCCGATAAGTTCTGGGTAAGGGGGAACCCCATGAAGCGAATCACCGTGATGTCCCAGAAGGGGGGCGTCGGGAAGACCACGATCTCCTATCACCTGGCGCACGCCGCGAAAGTCGGCGGCGCCCGCGTGCTCGTGATCGATTTCGACCCTCAGGGGAATCTTTCCTCGACCTTCGAGAAGGGCGGCTGCACGGCGCGCGAGATCTTCGGCGCGACGCCCACCATCAACGCCCAGGAGGTCTCGAAAGGGCAGGGGAGCATCGACATCGTGACGTCGGGTCCCGACCTCGCCCAGGCCGAGCAGAACATGAGTTTCGAATCCTACGCCAAGCTCAAGCGCGCGCTCGAGTCGGCGAGAGGGAAGTGGGACGTCGTCATAATCGACGCGCCCCCTTCCCGGAGTGTCCTCACGGGGGCGATCTCGCTCGCCTCGGAATCGGTGGTCATCCCCGTCCGGATGGACGACTACTCGATCGAAGGGCTCCAGCAGTCGGTCAAGATCATCGAGACCGTGAAGTCTGACGGGTTCAATCCGTTCGCGCGAACGCTGGGGATTGTGGTCAACATCGTGAAGAAGGGGACCAAGTTCGCCAAAGAGCTAGAGACTGTCATGAGGGAGCAGTACGGCCATCTGATCTTCAAGAACCGCATCCCCGAGAGCGTGAAGATGATCGAGGCCATCCACATGCACAAGCCCATCTGGGATTACGCCCCGGACTCGCCCGTGTCCGAGGCGATGGCCGGCTTCTGCAACGAAGTATTCGAGCGGATGATGAAGAAGGAGGAGGCAGCGTGAAGACGAATGCGGCACCGAAACAGGAAAAGAAGAAGTTCGGTTTCACGAGCCTTTTCCCGGTGAAGAGCGAGGACGAACCCGTGGTGGCGGCGCCCCCCGCGCCGGATCCGCTTGCGGCTCGGCCTCTTCCCGTGGCGCTCACGCCCGTGTTGGCGACCGCGGCGCCGGCAGCCATCCCACCGGTCGCCCCGCGTGTAGTCGTGCCGACCCCGCCGGCCGCGCCCGCGGTCGAACCCGTCGTCGAGGCGGACCTCGAGAATGAGCTCGGCTCGTCCTACAAACGGGCAGAAGCGCTGACCGACGGCCGGAAGCGCAAGCGCCAGAACATGATCATGCGGCCGGACTACCTGGCCGCCCTGCGGCTGCTTGGCGAATACCGCAACTCTTCGCTTTCGCAGGTGAACGAGCAGGCCGTAGGCGCGTACCTTGAGCTTTTCAAGGACGAGCTCCAGAAGGCCAAGGAGTGGCACGCTGCCAAGGGCTTGCCGCCGGGCGCCGCGTCGGCGTAGCCCGCGACCCGGCAGGGAAGTGGAGGTCCAGGGGACCACCTGCAACTATCAGAAGCATTGAGGGGGAAACGGCCGAGGACGGTTCTGAGAGGGGCCGCCCTCGGCTTTTTCATTTCAGCGTTTTGATCAACCTACCATCAGGCCCGATCCGGGTCCTGAAAAGGCCATCGGCATATTGGAGAAGGAATATCGCTGAGCTGACTCTGTTGCAGCATGGCACCGGAGCTTAGGGAATGAGGTTCTAGCTCCAGAGTGGACCCTTGCTGTCTCTGGCGTGTGCGTCCTATTCGGTCACATTAAAGTTGTAAGAACTGAGCGGGGCGATATCCGGCCAAGAGCATCCCAAGGGGATCAGGCCGGGATATCGTTTGCCGCGAGGGCCACGATTGACATTCGAATTTATTCGGTAGTCGGCTCCAAACTCTATATATTCATTTTGAACATGAGAACACCACCATCGCTTCCGGTTCAAGCCGGCCCCAAGTCGCCCGCTCCGAAGGTTTCCCCTGACGCCTTGAACGACGAGGTCAAGCCTGTCGAGGATATGACCCGTGAGGAGTTGCTGGCCTACATTCGGGAGCACCATGAGGCTGGTATTCGGGTCACGTTCGCCGGAAAGGATATTGCCAAGCGGATTGCCCGAAAGGTTCGGCCCAGGACTTCTAGAGCCTTGGCCAAGTATTCTGCCGGGACACCTGAAGAGCAGGCCCGGAATCAAGTCATCGAAGGTGAGAATCTTCAGGCCATGGTCACTCTCTATAGAGAGCGCGGCCAGGTCGACCTGATCCTGACGGATCCCCCATACAATACAGGCCGAGACTTCCGCTACAACGACAAGTGGGACAATGACCCGAATGACCCAAATCTTGGTGACTACGTTGCCGAAGATGACGACGGTCGACACACAAAATGGATGAAGTTCATGCTGCCCCGACTCCGGGTCATGAAAGACCTGCTGAAGCCAAATGGAATATTAGCCATCTGCATAGATCACCGTGAACTCTTTCGGCTAGGGCAGATGTGCGACGAGGTATTTGGAGAAGAAAATCGCATTTCCATTATCAACTGGCAGCGTGCCTACACCCCGCGCAATGACTCGAAACACGTCTCCGTTTCGACGGAGTACGTTCTTGTATACGCGAAGGATATGACGCGGGCAGCAACTGGACTCCTTCCTCGCGACGACAAGGACGATAACACGCCAATGGAAGACAATGATCCGAGGCCATGGGTTGATTCACCCGCGACCGGATCAAACGCAAAAAATCACAAGTCGATGGTCTACGCAATACAGTCTCCGTTCACCGGTGAACTTCTGTATCCGCCGGATGGGTCAGCTTGGAGATGTGAACAGAAGCAAAATCTCGCTTGGCTGAAAGGGTGGGGAGCTAAATACAAGGCCGCCGATATCGACGATGCGGAAACGCGCGCGCGGATCATCGGCGTTCCTGTCCAGGAAGCACCAAAAGTAAAGGCGTTGGTCCTGGATGAGAGTGTGGAATCGGCTCAAAAGAAGGCACGGAAACTTCATAAGTCAGGGCCGTGGCCCATGCTGTTCTTCCTGAGTGATGGCAATGGCCGACCGAGGCTCAAGAAGTACAAAGAGTTCATCAAGCAGGGCAAGGTTGCAACAAACTATTGGTCCGAAGACGACTACTCCACCCCGGAGGTTCTAGGTTCAGCTGCCTGGCCTCACGAGGAGTCGGGGCACAGTCAGCAGGCAGACAAGGAACTGACTGCCATCGTGGGCTCTGGTCACGATTTCGCCACGGTTAAGCCTTTGAAGCTGATGGCCAAGATCATTCAGCTTTGGTGCCCTCCATCGGGTTTGGTTGTAGATCCATTTGCTGGCTCCGGCACGACAGGTCATGCAGTTCTTTGGCTAAATGAGGAAAGTAAGGCTACTCGGAGATTCATTCTGATTGAACAGGGCCGACCCGAAAAGGGCGATCCGTATGCGAGGTCCTTGGTTGCGGACAGATTGAAACGGGTCATCAGCGGTGATTGGAAGAGCGGCAAGAATGAGCCACTCGGTGATGGGTTTAGATTCTCGCAGCTCCAGCAGAAGGTGGATGCCAATGCGCTCCTGGCGATGGAGCGGGATGAAATGGTCGATACCGTCATCGCGTCCCACTACGACGTCAATCGAAGAGGAGGGCCCGGCCTCAACCTTATCAAGTACGAAGGCTATGACTACTTGGTCGCCTGTAATTCTTCAAAGGAAGGCTTCTTCCTCGTTTGGTCAGGGGCAGACAAGTCTCCTGTATTTGATGAGGCCACTTACGAAGCCGTAGTGAAAGAGGCAGTCAAAGCTGGCCTCAAACCTATCTACCACGTCTATGCGCGGTTTAATCTCTTCCAGTCAGAGGACGTGCGCTTCTATCAAATACCGGACCAGATCCTGCTCGATTTCGGCCTCAATGTGAACGAGCCGTACAACAACGAATCCGAAAGCAAATGATCCAGCTTTTCGACTTTCAGCATAAAGCAGTCGCTCAGATTGCGGATCGATTCGCGGCCTACCTCAACAATCGGCCTGGCAAAATCATTGGGAAAAAAACCCGCTACACCCCGTTCTATCAGGCGCTCGCCTCTATCACGGCCTCTGGGAAGACTTTGATAATGGCGGATACCGTATCGCAGATACGGCCCCTGCTCTCGCAGCCCCCGATCGTCCTCTGGTTGTCCAAGGGCAGGGTCGTTGTGGACCAGACATTGGCCAATCTTTCCGGGAAGTACCGGCATCTCCTGGCAGGCTTCAAGGATGTGGCCCTTCTAGCTGACTATAGTAGGGATGATGTTGCCGACCCGGCCTTGGCTTTGATTTACGTTGCAACGGTTGGCACATTCAATCAGAAGGGGAAGGACAAGGGCAGCCTCAAGCTCTTTCAAAGCGATATCGACCATGCCGATCACTCTATATGGGTGGCGCTCAAAGAGCGGCTTACATCCCAGAGTATTCGTCGCCCTTTAATTGTGGTCTACGACGAGGCTCACAACCTCACGGACCAGCAAACCACACTCCTCATGGATCTTGATCCGGACGCATTCATCTTGGCGAGTGCCACCCCGAAACTTCCAGCGGCAATCGTGAAGGTGATCGACGATCTGAAAGACTCACTGGACTGGAAAGACGAGGATCTCACTACATATGTTGAGAGCGCAGATGTAGTTGATGCTGGCTTGGTGAAGCGGAAGGTTATTCTTGGCGGCTATCAGGAACAAATGGAGCCGACCATTGACGATCTCCTTGAGGATATGAAGGCCGCAGACAAGGCCATTAAAGCATCTAGCATCTCACTCTCGCCGAAAGCCATCTACGTATGCAAAACCAATATCGTGGAAGGGAATGCCCTCAAGCGTGATGAGCCGAAGCGACCGTTCCAGGAACGCCAGGCGCCTCCTATCCTCATCTGGAAGTACCTGGTCGAGCGCAAGAAGGTCAAACCGGAGACGATTGCTGTCTATACCAGTGCATTGAAATTCGACAAGGAATTCCCACCGCCTGCTGAGTTCGTTCATTTCAAAGGTGGTGACACCGACTACGCTGACTTCGTGGAAGGGAAGTTCAGGCACATCATTTTCAATCTGGGATTGCAGGAGGGGTGGGATGATCCGGAGTGCTATTTCGCGTATGTCGACAAGTCGATGCAGTCCAATATTCAGGTCGAACAAGTTATCGGGCGGGTACTGCGCCAGCCTGGGGCAAAACACTTCTCGGAAGAAGTTCTGAATACAGCGCAGTTCTATGTGCGAATCGATGCTAAGAGCGTCTTCGCGAAGATTGTCAATGAAGTTGGTGCCAAGCTGGCTAAAAGCCTGCCTGAAATCCAGATTTCCAGCTATGAGGCTGGTAAGAAGGGGCGGCCCGTCCTTCAACCCTGCAAGGATCCGAAAGAGATTCCACAGGTCATCTTGGACCCCACTGCCGCAAGGCAGCCAATTGATGGCATAATCAAAACCTTCATGGACTTTCGTAATGGCCCGATCGAGAACATTCGCGGCAAGGGCGCTAGAGCACTCGTTCAGCAGAAGGTTGGATCGCAGCAGGTTGCAGAGCTTGAGTGGGTTGAGCGAGATCACAGCAATGCCGTTTCTGCGCGGTGGATCTTTCAGACCGCCGTTCGCCGACAATGCCCCCTCGCGTTAGAGGTGACGCCGTCGGATGATCCTAAGTTGGATGCGCGGGTTGAGCTGGGTAGCTCGGCTGACGAGTACATCAGAAAGAAAGCCGATGAAGTGGTCAGCATCTACCTTCAGAGAGTCGTACTTAAGCAGCGGTTGCTGAACCCCTACGTCGTAGGGAGTGTTCTGGCGGACCCTTCGACGGCTGATGGATTTAAGAACTCCTTGCACAAGCGTTATAGCGGCCTCAACAAGGGGCTTGAGTTGCCCTTTGCATCGGAGCTGGATAGCTTGAAGGTGACTTGGTGTAGAAACCCGTCACAGAGCGGATTCGGGATCCCTCTACTCTCTCCAGGGCAGTCGAAGACCTTCTTTCCTGACTTCATCGCCTGGAAGGGCAATAACATCTTCGCATTGGATACCAAGGGTGAGCATATCTTGGCTGGAGAGATGGGGAGGAAGTTACTTGTTATCGACCCCCACCCAAAGAGCAAGCTGAAGTTATTCCTTCGCCTGATTTCCAAAGGCACGTGGAGCGACCGGGTTCAGCAGCAGAGCGCAGATGGGCATACCGTCTGGGCCTTGGGAGCAGGGCATTCTCTTAGGCCGATTCATGTCGCAACATTGAATGAGGCCGCAACCACTTGCCTGAAGGCCACTCTTTGAAGTGAGTACTTAAGTCACCGGACGCAGGTCCTAGTAAACTCATTTCCGGAGCTTCGCGAACCCGGATTGCCCTCCTAACTCCACCAATCGGAGTTAGAATTCTCTACAACCCATGCACCATGCTAAGGGAGGCCAGCTCGTCTACTCGCCCTCAGATCTCATCCTTTTCGCTGCCTCGCCCTTCGCGTCCTGGATGGACAGGCTTCATCTCGAAAGCCCCGACCTCGCGACGCCGGACGCAGCCAGCGAGGAAGAGCAGATCCTCTGGAATAAGGGCATCGAGCACGAACGCGCACTGCTAGAGCAGATGAAGTCCTCCGGCCGGGACGTCTGCGAGATCCCATCCATAGGCGATCGCTTGAAGGCCACCGAGGCGGCCATGCGGGCCGGGCGCGAAATTCTCTACCAGGCGAAGCTGGAGTCCTCGCCCTTCGGAGGGCTCGCAGACCTCCTAGAACGCGTACCGGGTCGGTCCAAGTTGGGCGACTATCACTACACCGTCTCGGATACGAAACTCGCCCGGGATCCCCGGCCAAAGTTCCTCATCCAGCTCTCGGCCTACGCCGAGATGCTGGAACGGGTCCAGGGCCTACGCCCGGCGCAGGTCTCGGTCATCCTTCGGGACAAGAAGTCTACGTCCTTCCGGACCGACGACTATTTCTACTGCTACCTCGCACTCAAAAAAGCTTTCCTCGAATTTATGTCGGCGTTCAATCCAAAGCATCGCCCACCAATCGACATCGGGAAGGATCACGGTCGCTGGTCGAGCACGGCCGAGCGACTCCTCCGGGAGCAGGATCATCTCAGCCTCGTGGCAGGGATGACGGGCACGCAAGCAAAGAAGCTTGAAGCCTCGGGCATCTCGACCCTTAAGGGCCTGGCGGCCAGTCTACTCCCGCGCGTGCCCCAAATGCAGGACCGGATCTTCGCCAGGCTCCGAGAACAGGCCGCGCTTCAGGTGGCGTCGGTAGGGAAGACCGCCCCCGAGTTCCGCGTGATTCCCCCGCTGCCGGAGGACCCGAGAAAGGGCCTGGCGATCCTGCCGCCGGCATCTCCGCTCGACGTCTTCTTCGACATGGAAGGGTATCCGCACTTCGAAGGAGGTCTTGAGTACCTCTTCGGCGCGACCTATGTCGAGGCCGGGAAGCCCAAATTCATCGACTGGTGGGCCCATAGTCCGGCGGAGGAGAAGAAGGCCTTCCAGGACTTCATCGATTGGGTGCATGCCCGGTGGCTGAAGGATCCCGCGATGCACATCTACCACTATGCCTCTTACGAAGTAAGCGCCATGCGCCGGCTCATGGGGCGGCACGGCACCCGCGAGGACCAGGTGGACGACCTCCTCCGGAACGAAGTCTTCGTGGACCTCTACGGGGTGGTGCGGAACGGCCTCCGGGTGGGCACGGAATCCTATTCGATCAAGGACGTTGAGAAGCTCTATCGGGGGAAGCGGTCCGGCCAGGTGACGGAGGCGGGCGGCTCGATCGTGGCCTACCAACGCTGGTTGGAAAGCGGGGAGCCGCCACAGGCGGCGGCCTCGCCGCTGCTAAAAAGCATCCGCGACTACAATCGCGACGACTGCGACTCCACCTGGCAGCTGGCAGTCTGGCTCCGCGAGCGCCAGAGGGAATCGGGCATCGCCTGGGTACCGAGGATGATCGAAGCGTCTGACGACGAGAAGGACGACGACGGCGGCGATGTGCCGCCTCAACGAGCGTTGGCCGAGAGCCTTCTCGGAGCCATTCCCGTTGACCCTGTAGAGAGGGCCCGGGAGGCGGAGCGCTTCCGGGTCGAAGAGTTGCTCGCCCAGCTCCTCGAGTTTCACCGTCGTGAGGCCAAGCCCGTATGGTGGGCCATGTTCGACCGCCACGCGATGACCGAGCTCGAGTTGGTCGAGGACCTCGCCTGCCTGGGGGCCCTCGAGCGCAAAGGTGGGGGCCCGATCGCGATCAAGCGGTCGAAGGGCTTCTGGTACACGTTCGACCCGGACCAGGACACGAAGCTGGCCCCAGGGGACGACTGCAGGTTCTCGCACGACCTCAGCCTCCATACCAAGATCGAGGAGATGGATCGCGAGACGGGTCGCGTCCTCCTGAAACTCGGCCCGAAGGCCCTGGGACTCCTTCCAAATGAGACCCCGCCCGAGCGGATGTCGCTCATCCCGAACGAATACGTCTCCGCAGATGTGATTGCCGACAGCATCCGGACCACCGTCACCGAGTACCGAGGCACCGGGAAGCTGCCCCGGGCGATCGAGGATTTCCTCTATCGCCGCGCCCCGCGCCTTCGAGGGCAGGGCGAGGCGCCGCTCTGCCGGCCAGGCGAAGACCCGACGGACGCGGCTCTCCGCCTCATTCCCGCGCTCGAGGAGTCGACCCTCACGATCCAGGGTCCACCGGGCTCAGGGAAGACCTACACGGCGGCCAAGGTGATCCTCGAGCTCGTGGGGAAGGGGAAGCGGGTCGGGGTGACCGCGACCAGCCACAAGGCCATTATCAACGTGCTCGCTGCATGTGCGGATCAGGCCCAGGGAAAGTTCGCCTGCGTCGAAATCAATGGGGATCCGGAGGATCCGTTCTTTCGCACCTGCCCGGGAGCTCGCGTGGTCCAAAGCCGGGACCAAGTGAGCGCCGCGGATTTGCTGGTCGGTGGGACGGCGTGGTCCTTCAGTGCTCCTGCCTTCCGGAACGGCTTCGACACCCTGTTCGTGGACGAGGCGGGGCAGGTCTCGGTCGCCAATTTGGTGGGGATGGCTCCCGCTGCCCGGAACCTGGTCCTGGTCGGGGACCAGATGCAGCTCGGCCAGCCTATCCAGGGGACCCACCCCGGACAGAGCGGCCTCTCGGTCCTCGACTATTACCTCGAGGGGAAGGCGACAATTCCCCCCGAGCAGGGGCTCTTCCTGGGGACCACCCGCCGGCTGCATCCCGGGATCTGCGACTTCATTTCCGGGGCGATCTACGAGGGGCGCCTTCGCTCGGAATCCATGACGGCAAAACGGGTGATCCGACACGGGAAGAATCCCGCCCGCTGCGTCCCGGTCGAAGCGGGACTTCTCTTCGTGCCCGTCGAGCATGAAGGGAACTCCCAGGGTTCCGACGAGGAGGTGGCCGTCATCCGTGATCTCGTGGGCGAGCTCCTGGGACGCGAGAAGACGGACGAAACCGGGAAGGGGAAGGGTCCCGTCGCCCTCGAGGACATCCTCTTCGTCGCCCCCTATAACATGCAGGTCCGGAAGCTGGAGGCCGCCCTGGGGTCGGGGGCCCGGATCGGCTCCGTCGATCGCTTTCAGGGGCAGGAAGCGGCAATCGTCATCGTTTCCATGTGTTCGAGCGACGCGGACGCCTCGCCCCGGGGAGTGGAGTTTCTGATGAACCGCCAGCGCCTGAACGTCGCGATTTCGCGCGCCGAGTCTCTGGCCATCGTGGTGGCCTCCCCCGCGCTCGCCCGCATGTCCTGCCGTTCCATCGAGCAGATGGCGCTGCTTAATATCTTCTGCCGCATCGTGGAGGCGGGAACCGCCCAAGCGAGCCGCACTCTATGACCCCCTTCTATTGGCCGACTCGGGCGAGACAACCCCTATGACCATGCCACCCCACCCGCCGCTCGTCATCGCGGTGTCTTCCAGAGCGCTTTTCGACCTGGAATGGGAGAACCGAATCTTCAAAACAAAGGGCCTCGAGAAGTACCGGCAGTATCAGCGCGCGCATGAACGGACGCTCTTGAAGCCGGGACCTGCGTTCCCTCTCGTCTCGAAGCTGCTTCAGATGAACACGATCCTCGGAGAGAAAGCCGTCGAAGTCGTCATCGTCTCCAGGAACGATGCCGACACCTCCCTCCGCATCTTCAGCTCGATCGCGCGGTACGAGCTGAAGATCGAGAAGGCGGCATTCACCAATGGCGCCCCGAATCATTCCTACTTGGACGGGTTTAAGACTTCGCTCTACTTGTCAGCCCATCTGGACGACGTACGCTCCCTTCTCAAAGCGGGTTTCGCGGCCGCTCACGTTATGGGGATACCCGCCAAGAGGTCCAAAAAACCGGACACCGAACTGCGCATCGGCTTCGACTTTGATGGCGTACTCGCGGATGACGAATCCGAAAAGGTCTACCAGACTGGGAAACTGGAAGCATTCCTGAGGCATGAAGAGAAGCGGCAGGGGAAACCGTTAGGGCCTGGGCCCATTCAGACATTCCTCAAGGTAATCGGGGCGCTTCGCCAGCGGGCGGAAAAGAAGGGCAAGAAGAACATTCGAACCGCTCTCTTTACGGCCAGAAGCGCCCCGGCCCACAACCGAGTGATCGCAACACTCAGGAAGAATGGCCTGATCATCGACGAGACTTTCTTCCTGGGAGGCAGGACAAAAGCTCCATTCGTTGAGGCATTCAAGCCGGACATCTTTTTCGACGACCAGCTCACACATCTGGCCAAGATCACAGGCGTGGTAACCGCCTTCGTTCCTTATGGTGTGGTAAATTGCTAGTTGAAATCACCCACCCAGGAGAATAGATGACTTTCCTTGAGGCTGCCCAAAAGGTCCTTTCGGAGCACGGGAAAGACGGTCCGCTACACACTCGGGACATCGCTCGTCTAGCTCTTGAGCAAGGATTCCTCCAGAGTCAAGGGCAGACTCCGGACGCAACCATGGCTGCCCAACTCTACATGGCAGTCAAGCAGGATGCAGAAGCTGGTCGGGAGCCCCGCTTCGTCCAAGTCGGGAAGGGGCTCTTCGCTCTGGCTTCAGGCGTAGCACGCCGTGGGGTTGAAGGAGACATTGCTGCTGCCAATAAACAGACCCGTAGCGCGCTCCTTGAGCAACTGGGGTCGATGAGTCCTTCGGCCTTCGAACACCTGCTTTCTCCACTCCTAACAGCCATTGGGTATGAGGATGTCTCAATCACAGGCCGGTCAAGGGACGGCGGAATCGACGCCCTGGGTCGACTATCGGTGGGTGGAGTTACAGACGTTTCAACCGCGATTCAAGCGAAGCGATGGAAAGCTAATGTTCCTGGCAAAGTCATCCGCGAACTGCGGGGCAGCCTCCAAGTCGACCAACGGGGATTGGTTATCACAACTTCTGGGTACACAAAGGAAGCTCTTGTGGAGGCCAAGGCTTCAGGAAAGCAACCTATCTCTCTCGTCGACGGGGAGAAGCTTGTGGATCTCTTGGTGAAATATCAACTCGGAGTCTCGAAGAAATCCGTCGAGATCCTCCAATTGAACCTCGAAGCCCTCAGGGAAGCTGAGGAGGAATCCCACAACCAGGTGGTTACGGGCAAAGCTGTTGTCGTATGGCCCCTCCCCGGAGGAAAGGAGGCGTACTACGACACTCTCCTCACCTTCCTGCGGCATATCTCCGTGTCACAGCCGGATGATGCCCAAATGTTCACCTGGGTCAAAACCCACTTTCCGCAAGTCGAGAGCGAGAGCGTTGCGGGGGGCTATATTCGCGTCCTTCGGAGTTTTGGGCTGGTTCAATATGACGGCGAGACTATAGTGCTGACGCCTGAGGGGATCGACTTCCTTTCAGATCCCTCCCGACCCCGGCTCTTGGAACTTCTAAAAATCAAGGTCTTAGGGATCGAAGAGATTGTCAGTCTCCTTCAGGAGGGTCCCCGAAGCAAGGAGGCCATCAACCAGCACTTGGTCGAAGAACTGCATTTGGCCTGGGAGACGGCTACACAAACTTCTTATAGATTGGCTTGGCTTGAGAACCTCAATGCTATCGAGGGGATCCAAGGACAGTTCCAACTCCGGAGTCCCTCCGCGCAAGATGCGTGACTTCCGCGTGCGCTTCGCTCGTGGTTCGCCAAAGTCGGAATTCACTCAGGATAGCCAATCGTCGTTAGGTGCCTTAGTTCACTACGGGAGAGGGTACTACCATTCTCCCGGCGATGCACGCTAACCACCGGCATCCCGGATTACTTCCTGCTCGAGGGAAGACCTGGGGGACAAGTCCAAGCGGTAGTCCTCAGGGTTTGCGATCTCGAGCTCTTCATCCAGCCAGCGGCCGGCCCCAAGTAAGACTCGCATCATTCGCGCCCGGCTCATGGCTCGTCGATAGGTATATTCCTCGTAGGTGCCCTCGGTAATCGCGTCGACGACTTCTACCGTCCTGAATCGGGACCCAATGCGCTGAACCCTGCCGATGCGCTGTTCTCGATGCGCCGGGTTCCAAACCGGATCGAACAGGACGACGATATTGCACTCCACGTGCAGATCGATAGACTCCTGGCCCCTCTTGCTGCACAGCAGCACCCAGGGAGTCCCCGGCAGGTTGAATCGATTGACCGTGGCGGCATTGCCGCGACCGCCGTCATACACCTCGACGGATCGGATGGACCTCCCTCCCTCAAAGCTGTCGCCGAGCATAGAAAGGCGTTCGCTCTGTTGCCCCGAACCGCGCAGCCAGCGCATTGCTGATCGATGGACGGACTTGCGGGTCGCTGGGGCTCCAGGGGTCTCGCCGGCGAGCGAGGCGATCAAGGCTTTAAGGGCCTTCTCATCCCCGAACGAAGGGGCCTTCTCTCTGAGAGCGTCCATCTTGCCGAGGCGATAGAGCTCCAACAGGCGCTTGCGCTGCGTGCGCGCGAAATGCTCCTGATCGGACAGGAGCCGCCGCAAGTGTCGCTGGAGACTCAGAAGCGTCGCCTCCCTCTCCGCAAAGAGGAGTACTTTGCGGCCGGAGAGAACGAGGCGGGCGATCGCAGCCGCTGTGGCCTTGACCTTTGGAGAATCGGACGCCGCCACGGGGACCAGCGCCTCGACGGCGATCCTACGGAAACGTTCTGCCGGGTCGTTCCTGGCTCCGAACCGGGCGGACTCCAGGGAGGCGAGCGCCGAGGACCAACTGCTGCAGAGGCTCGTCCTGCGGCTGGCGATATGAGTCCGATTGCCGACGCGATGCATTTCCGCAATGGCCCGTTCTAAAGCAAGGGTGGCCATAAAGCCTTCTCCCGCATCCGGCGGGAACTTCCAGATCCGCGCTTTCCGCAGTTTCTCAACGGACGCGGTACCCCGGGCTTCCTCCTCCCACGTCCTTCGCACGATCCACCGGCGGAGGCTCCGCTCTACGGAGTCGCGAGTTGTGACTGGCTCCCCGAGACCTACGGAGCGCTCAAAAGCCTTGAGCTGCATTCCTCTGACGGCCTTATGATGCGCCTCCCGATCGCGCTTGCTCAGTCCGGCACCGAAGGTATCCAGAAGATTCTCCAGCTGCGACACGCTCAGGGCAAAGGGGGTGGCGGTGACGTGGAGGAACTTGCGAACGGTCTCTTTCAGCAGGACATCGATGAGCTCTCTCCGGCCATACGAATCGAAGCGATGGGCCTCGTCGATGATCACTAGATCGAAACCGTACTTCCTGCCGCCATCGCCCAGGACCGGCTGGTATTTGAGTTCCAAGTTTCGAAGGTCATAACGCGCTTCCCAATCGTCTCGCAGGCAACGAGCTTCCGGGTCGAAGTGCTTTCTCCACCAGCGCCGTGCTTCCTCGTCTGGGATGTCCCGATTGAGAGGTTCCGGCCTGCTATTGGTCCGGATCTTAAGCGCACGCTGGATCTCCCGGTATGTCGCCTCGCTCAGACGAATCCCCGGATGAAACCGCGGCTCCAGCAACCACCGGCCGATGTCGACCCGGATCCTGTCCCAATTCGCGGACAACCTCTTCAGAGACTCATACGACATCGTGGCCAGCCGACGGCCCCGGGAACGGACGAGCTCAACATAGTCCTCATATCCGCGCAGCCGCTCCATCACCGGCTTCGCCCACCCCCTCGGGAGCACCGCGCCCCATCGCTCCATCCAGGCGGGCACGATTGCGTTGCTGTTGGTCAGGACGAGAACCCGGGACCGGGGTATGTTCTTCAGAACCCATGCGGCGACTCCGAGGGCGACGTAGGTCTTACCCAGACCCACCTCGTCAGCGAGGATGGCTCCAGGCTGGTCCAATCCGTAGAGTCGTCGGACAAGAGCGGAAGCCGCCAAGTATTGGCCCGCGTGGATACGGGGGCCCGTTGCTCCCCTGTCGCCGAGTTCCGCGACTTGTCGGACATCGAAGAGACTCACCGCAGCATCTCCGAGCGGAGTGCACCCAGACTGCGTTTCACGAGGCCGCGGGGCAACTGCAGCCTCCTCAGAAGCAGGCTTCTCAGTCCGGAGGCTCCGGGAACGCCTCGCAAGACGTCGACGACTTCCACTCGGACCCAATAGCGCCAAGCGCGTTCCTGGGGCCTGAGTCCACGTTGGTGCGGATCATGGGAGTCGAATACGCGCTCCAGCACATCGAGCACGGCATCGCGTTCCGCTGGAAGGAAGGAGGCCTCGGCGGTGTCCAGTTTTCGCCGTGCGGAATGCATCTGCGTCGAAAGGTGACGAGCCCTCTCAAACCAATCGTGAACGCCGGTACGCATATCCACGTCGCGCCAGCCGCCGCCTCGAAAAGTGCTGGAACCGAAACTCCCGTTGGAGGAAAGAGGAAGGGGGGCTCCACTGAGCAAGGATAGGATCTGGTCAGGCGACAGACTGCCTTCCTCGTGGGCGGCGGGAAGTCCGGCGAACGCCTCGACGCACTCGATCGGCACCGTCCAGGAGTGCTGCCCCGACCGCACGACCACCTCCCACTCGCCGGCCAGCACGAAGGGGAACACGACGCTTCCTCGCACTCGAAGACGGCGATCGAGGTACCGCACCGTCACGGCCTTTTGCTTGCCCTCCGCGAACTCGAGGACCAATTTCCGTTTCCGCCGGGAGTATTGCGCACGCAATACCGGGCAGGGAAGTGGGTGGGGTTCGACCTGCGGCTTGGAGAATCGGAGCTCGCGATGGGGGACCGCGGAGATCTGAGGCAGGAATTGGCGAAGGGCAGTGTGAGACGTCCGGGTCCGCCAGATACACTCCACATTGCCTCCAGACCAAGCTGCATGGGTGGCATTTGCCGACCCCAAGAACACTGTCGTCTCCTCTCCCCTTCGAAAGGCAAGCAGCTTGGCGTGAAGGGGTTGCTCCACCACGGGATAGATCTGAATTGTCCGGACGTGCCGCGCCAGATCCTTAACGAGCCTGCGATCGGCCAAGACCCGAAGCTCCGAGCCAAGCATATTGGCCGGCAGATACAATCGGAGGAGGTCAGGCCGCGTCCGCCGGATCACGTCTCTCAAAAAGCCCCGTTCTCCGTCAAAGACGTCGAAGAATGGCGACATGCACACTACTTCCGAGCAGCTTCGTCCCAACGGAAGTTGAGAGCGCAACTTCCGGTCAAAGCCCAAGTGGAAGTCGCCTCCGGACAGGGCTCCAAGTTCGGCCAGCCGCTCGCAGACGACTCCGCTCACTTTTCGTACGAGAGGGGCCAGCGCTTCCGGCAGGCCTGCTTCATCCCACTCGAAGCGACCGCAGACTTCCAGGTTTTCTTCCTGTCCCGACGCGGTCAGATTCCCGCTTCCGGCCCAGAGAATGGTGGCCGACTTGAAGACCAGGAGGACGATCTTGGGGTGGAATAGCTGGAGACCCGGCCAAGACCTGACCCAATTACCTCCGGCGCCCCCAGGGTATTCACGACTGTCCACGACGACCACGAGATTGACTCGTTCCCGCTGCTCCCAGGCCTGATAGTCTCCCTGAATGAGGCGACCGAAGGTTGCCTGGAAGTACCGGGGATCAAACGTATAGGTCGTAAAGAGAGCCAGGCGGGGTAGGCCGTATCGGCCTATGGCCTCTTCCACCTCGCCCAACATGGAGCGGCGTTTGCGACTGAAATGAGCGTCCGCCATCAACGCCCCCACCGCGTTTCCTGGATCAGCTGATGGCAAACGGACCAGCGATGGTCCATTCCCTCTCCAAGGCTGCTGGTTTTCGAATGCGCGTCCCTCCTCACGGAGTAGTGTCCATCAGGATGACTCCGGATCCACGGAGCGGAATGACCGCGATGCTTCCACACGTCCTGGTGTAGCTGGACAAGAGCCCCCGCACCTTGCTTATGGGCCGTCTTCAGGAATCCCGAGAACGGGGTGGCGAGGCTACTGAGACCCTCTCGAAACACGACCGATACCCAACCGGCAGGAAACAAGCGAATCCAGCCTAGACGCGACTCCTGAGCGGGATTCCGAAGGAGGTCATGGAAGGCCGCCGTAGCACGGGAGGCCACCAGGCTAAAGGATTCGGCGTTTCTGGCGACTTCCCTTGCTTCACCTGCGAATGTGGCTGACGCCTTGCGCCATGCGGGATCTGGACCATACTTGCGCACGGCTCGCGCGACCGAGATCATCTCTGGTGCGCCGAAGAGCCGCATTCCCAAGCGTCGTCGCTGAAGGGAACTGAATCCTAGGTTCTTGAAAGGATAGAGCCATTTCAGCGTCCCGCCCGCTTCGCCGTCCCAGGAAAACTGCGTTCCATCAACCAGAGTTCGACCTGCGGTCGTGGGAGTCAGTCGGCCTTTATCCACAAGCCCCATCGCGCGCAGACTGGTCAGGTACATTCCGAGAAGACCTTGATTGCGCTGCTGGGCGATGAGCTCGAAGTCGAGGTCATGACGTCCCGCATTCCTCATTTCTAGGACAGCCATCACCCCACGAAATCCGGATTCTCTTCCGAGAAAATAGACCCATGCAAGCTTCAGGCCTTTTTCAAAGCGCTCGAAGAGACGCCAGCATTCTCCATCAGACCCTCCCATGTCGGAGGCCCACCTGAGGCCGACGAGGGTGGAGAGGTACTCATCTGCCTTCCGGGTCCGGCCCGTCAAGAAGGGAAGGACTCGATTGGCGGCTGATTCATGGATGGCGCTGAAGCCAAGCGGGTCGGCTTCTCGAGAGCTGGAAGTGGGAGCGTCCAACCAAAAGATTTCAAGGGGTGGCATGAGTCATAATATTAATAGGAGAATGAACACGTGTTTTACGCGAGGTTGAAAGCTGGCTTGAGGTGCGCGCTTTTCCCCCTGAGGTAGGCATCCACTGCTCCGAGCTTGGAATGCCCCTTGATCACACCGGCGTGGAGTTTCTCCCAGCTGGAGAATCGAAAACGGGGCCGATCCTTTTCTTTGAGCCAAGAGTGCACGGCAGGAGTGGGATCATTAAAGCTGGTGATGGGCTCGCCAAGCGTAGGGGACAAGACCCTGACGGCTAAGTTCCTCTGGGTATCGCTCACCAAGTTGATGACCGCCCAATCCGCCCCTGCCATCTCGGGCTCACGTGCCATCGCCTGGGCAAAAACAATGTTCCTGAAAAGCTGCCCGTGGAACGGATTGGAGACTCGGGAAGGGATGACTGCACCGGGATCCGTGGCTTCGGGAAGGTACTTCTTAAGAAGTCCCTTCAGCGTCTTGGGTTTCTCCCCGTCCTTCGCTTCCTTTTCGATGGCCAGCGAGTTTCCTGAGGTGAACTTCGCTTCAATGAGCACGAGGAGCTTGCCGGGGATCATCAGCATGATGTCAGGCTCGGTAGAGAAGGGATGGACGTCGGGTTCGAGGCGTTTCCGGACGCGCGCGAGCGGCGGGAAGAGCGGGCCGAAGCCCTCCTTCAAGTCCACGCGGTGACCCCAGAGCCAGAGTTCAGGGTCGCCGTCGACCGTGCGGCCGGTGAGCGCTTCGGCCGCCCGCCTGAGGGCGCCGGCCGCAAGGAGTCCCGCGAAGACGTTCCAGGTGAGCGCATCTTCGGCATTCTCGTAACCCAAGCGATGGGTCTCCGCTTTCTCGAGCTCCCGCAGCGAGTGCTTCTCGAGGAAGGCCCGCTCGATGGGGAAGTTCCGGATGAGCGAGTCGTGTTGGCTATCCGGACCATTCACATAGACGAAGGTGCGGCGGCTCCCCGGCTTTCCGTGGAGCCGGAGGCCATGGGAGGAGCACCAGGGAATGGGCTTCCCACGATACGGGGTGGCGGAAAGCGTCTCTTTGCAGTCCCGAACAGGACAGCCGTCCTTCTCGGGATCCAAATCGCCGTGGGTGAACGTGCCGCGGGAGTTCGTGGGAGAATTCATAGATCGATAATACCGCCAATTCTTGAACCCTGGGCGCTTCCACGGTGAACTCGAAAGTTATCCCATCAACTATGTTCGTCGGTAGTCAACATCCTGCTCGTCGCCTACCTTCGAATCCAGAAGGAGGGCATCTCTCGATGGATCTTTCCGAGGAGGGAAACGGCAGGCGCACCAACGTCCGTCTCTGCATGGCCTGCGAGCAGTTCGGGATCCTGCCGGCCAGACCGGCGGTGGATCCCAGCGGCTCCTCCGCCGATGAAGCGGACCGGCTCTGCAGGACCCACCGCGACCGGGTCCTGCGCGGCGCCTGCTTTATGTGCGGAAGGGCCGAGGTTTGGGCCTCTCCGTTTGCAGATCGGTCGATCGGGTGCTGTCGAGCTTGCATCTTCCAGCACCACGGCCTGAACGCCGCTCGACGAATCGAAGTCGAACTGGAACGTGAAGAAGAGGAGGAAAGGGAAGTAGAAGGGGGCGAGGGCCCCGGCGCCTGGAATTGAATCGAGAACGAAGGGCGGCGGCCGGCCAGGCGAGGGCCTGCGGCCGCCGCCCGTCAAACACGCCTTCTATCGAGAGTCCTTGGGTCGGAGCGCCTCGTAGACTATCACGTCATGTCCCGTCTCGGGATCTTTCTTCCGATGGATCCGCAGGTATCCCTTATCGATAAGTAGTGACTCGAGCAGCTCCCGGGCGACGTCGGTCCGGCGCTTCCGGGTATCGAGGGCATATTGGGCCCAGGCCTGGCCGAGCTCGTCCGGAACTTCCCAGGAGAAGTATCGGACGCCGGCCGTCTCGATGCGCTTCCGCCGTCCCGGCTTTCCCGGCATCCGTCCGTGCCTCCTTGCGGCCGGATTATGCTTCATGGCCTCCCTGCGCGTCAAAGCGAAAGCACCACAGCCCTATTATACTATTTGTCTATTATTCTATAGATTAATAGATAAACAGACGGTATCCTTCTATGCGATAGGGAAGGGTGCCCCGGGCGCCGTCGGACGAGGAGGCTTGCGTATGGTGCTGATGACGAAGAACCGGACGCTGCTCAGGCTTGTCCGAAACGCCTACCAATGCGCTCCGGTCAAAGCAGACCAGGTCTTGATCGTGTGGAGCACGCGGATCTACCTGGATGACTCGCTCCTCATTATGGAATCCGCCTGCCCCATCTACCTGGAGAGGGTGGTGGAGCAACTCCGTATCTTCACCGGGGAAAAGCCGAAACCTGCCGGGTACTTCATCTGGGTCCGGGCCACTGGCAATCCTGCCCGGCGCTGGCGGGCCGCCAGGAAAGAGCCCCGGCCGGCGCCTGCAGTCCAGGCGGCCGCCTCGGAGGGGAGATGAGGGTCACCGCCACCCAGCTCGTCACGTTCTGGACCTGCCCCTTTCTCTGGCACGTTTCCTACGAGGTGAAGGAGCCGCTTCCCGTCTGGGGGACTCGGCGACGCTTCGGGAATGTGATCCATGCGGCGATCGCGGAGTATGAGCGGAGGGCGAGGTCCCTCGAATGTGCCTTCCAGCTCCTGGAAGACCAGCGGGCCGGCCTGACACTGCAGGATCTCGAGGACGCCCGCTCAATCCTTGCATGGCGGCATGAGCGAGCCCCGGGTAGGGAAGGGCGCCCCATGCTCATCGAGGGCGGTCTAAGGGCGTTTCAGAGTGGCCACCGTCTGGATGTCCGGATGGACCGACTGGACAGCGTGGGCGCAGGTTACCTCCTGGCCGAATACAAAGGCGGGAGGGTCGTAGATCTCGAGCTCGTCCGGGTGCAGATGATGATCCTGTCCTATGCCGTTCTGGACGTCTTCAGCCGAGCCCCCAGCCGGTGGGAGGTCGAACTCCTCCGCGCGCGGAAGGTACTTTCCCTGCCGGCGGAGGTCGATTCTGGGAAGCTCACGGACTTCACCAAGCGCCTAATCCAGGGGGTGCTGGAGGGGGACCGGGAGCCCCGCCCCTACGACCGAGCCTTCTGCAAGCAATGCCCTGCCAGGAGCTTCTGCCCCAACGGCACCGCGAACCCCAAGCCGCTCACGAGAATCCAAGAGAGCCGCCTCGTGAACCAACTCGAGCTCTTCTAGGTCTCGCTGGGGCAGGGGGACCTTACCGATTCTTGGGCCTCGGCTTCAACGGCGCGTCTGGGACTGCCGGCGCTCGCAGGTACCCCTTCCTTGTCAGGTCGACCTCAATGAGTCGGCGAAGGTACTCAGAATGGCTCAGCTTCTCGTCCGTCGTATAGCGATCCATCGCATGGTACGTCGCGACCTTCACGAAGGTCGTGAGGGCCTTGTACCCCAAATCCTGCATCCGTCGTTGACCTGGCTTTCTCTGCATGAAGCCCGACTATAACGTCGAGGAGCGCTCCCATCAAGGGGCGTTTACGTAAACGCCCGCAATTGCTTACGTAAACGAGGAATCAGGCCGTTCCCCTTGATTGGGCGGTCGCTGCAAAGACTACGTACGGCGCTTACGTAAGCCTCCGACCCGAACCGCGCTACGCGAGAATGTTAGATAGCATCCTTGACCCAACCCATGGTACAGGGTAAGCTACCCATAACGAGAGGGGTTCATGAAACAGAATGTTCGGGCGCGTACTTCATCTCCGCCCTCTCCCATTCACGGAAAGTCTCTTCGGCACCCAGAAGTCGGCAATTGCAATGGGGATACTTTGTGCAGGTTCTATATTACTATGAACATTTACATTTTATAGCATACCACTATATGTTGTGGTATTGGCTTGACGAGGGTCTTTCTGGGGGATAGACTTTGGGCATCGTGAGAGGGGTCCACAGACGTCGTAGGGCTCGCCGTTCCTTCCCAGACTCACTCTCGCCAGCTACAAACCAAGCCTGTCAGCATTCCATCCCGGGGCGGCCCAAGCCTGGCCCCAGCCGAGCTCTTGACCCATGGCAAGGCTTGGGGGCCAGTAGCCCCGCTAGGAGAGGCCCTGAGCCCTGGCCCAACGTGGCCGGAGCAGGGGAGTAGGGGGAAAATGGAGAGAAGAGGGGAAGTCGTGTCGCCGAGATCGAGCTCTTGGGCTCCGCCACAGGAGCTGCAGCCGGAGTCTCCCGCTCCGCCTAGGCCAGCCAGCGCCCTTTGGTTTCCCTTCCCTCACCAGGTCGTCCGTTCAGGCCTCTGGAAGAAGCTTTCGAAAGGCGCCCGGACGGTGTTCCCCGTTATCTGCACCTTTGCCAATTTCGAAACGGGGGAATGCTACCCCTCCATCCGCACGATCGCGGAACTGGCGGGCACCGGGACGGGCCGGATCTTGGAGGCCATCGAGGAACTCGTCAAGGTGGGGTTGCTTGTGCGCTGGAGCGGAAACCATACCCAGTCCAACCGCTATAAGGTGACCCTCCCTGGTGTCTCCGGAGCGGAGACACCCCGTCTCCGGGCGGGAGACACCCCTGCCTCCGCTGGGGCGACAGGACTGTCTCCGCAGCGGAGCCCTAACGACATCCATGTAACTACTGTCAACGTAACCACCACCATCAACAACGGGAGTGGTGGTGGTTTGGAGAAGGAGCGGTTCAGATCCATGGCGGAGGCCCTGGCCCTCCGAGGGGCCCTGGCCCAGGAGGAACTGGGTAAGTTCATCGGGGAATTCGGGCCCGAGATCGCCGAAGAGGCCGTCGTCGAAGCCGTCGCCCAAGGCAAGGCCAGCATGAAGTACGCGAGAGGCATCGCCAAGCGCTGGAAGGCTGCCGGCGGCCGGATAGTCCACTCGACGAAGGTCGAAGCAGCCCGTGAGGAAGTCTTCGAGCGAAAGAGCCAGGAGACTGCCGATCGGGCACGGAAAGAGGAGGAGATCCAAAAACAGTTCCAGGCCCGGATGATGGCGGAGCAGAAGCTGGTCGAATGCGCTCCCAGTCTCCTCGCTCTCTGGCAGGGCGAGCTTCAAGTGGAAGCGGACCGCGAGAAGATCCTTCCCATGATCCGAGACAGTTGGATCAGGAGCAAGCTCCTTGTCCGGGTAGCCCGGGAGTTCGGGATCGTGGGGCTTTGATCGTGAGGAGTGGGGCCGGCGTGTCAGGCCGGATCTGAGTTGAAATGGCCGAACTGCGGAATGAGTTTGCCTGGTCCAAGTCGCGATCGCGGAGATTCGCCGACTGCAAACGACTCTTCTGGTTTGCTACCCACGGCATGTGGAATGGCTGGAAGTCCACCGCGCCCGAGCGCACCCGTCAGATCTACCGCCTTAACAAGCTAAGAAATCGGAGGATGTGGGCAGGGGAAGTCGTTCATTCGTCCATTGCCAGAATCCTCCGGGCTTACCGGGACGGCGAAACCCTCGACCCCGAGGACGTCCTCCGCGAGCTAAAGCCGCGGATGCGCCAGGACTACGCCGATTCCCGCGCCGGTCGATCCCACGAGCCAGGCGGAAAGAAAGCGTGCGCTCTAAGGGAACACGCGTTCGAGGAGCCGATTGCGAAGGAGGAGTGGGCGGAAACCGTGGATCACGCCGAAGCCTGCCTTCGAAACTTCCTGCGATCCGATCTGTTCCTTGAGCTCAAGCGAGTGCGGACTTCCGACTGGCTGGCGCTCGAGGAGGATGAGGTTGCTTCGTTTCAATTGGAGGGCGTGAAGGTCTTGCTCAAGGTCGACGCCGCGCACCGGTCAGAGGCGGGGATTCGCATCATCGATTGGAAGACCGGGAGTTCGGAGGACGAATACGGTCCGCTACAGCTGGCGGTGTATTCGCTCTACGCGAGCGCGACCTGGACGGCTGGCGGACAGGGGAGGGTGCTTGTCGGCGTGTGCGATTTAGCCGGCGACCGGGCCTCCTTTTCCGAGGAGGTGGTAACGCCCGAAGACCTCGATGTCGCCCGGAAGCACATCGTGGCCGACGCGGAGGCCATGGCAGCTCTCCTAAGTAGCTCCCGAGAAGAGAACGTAGCAGTTGAAGATAGGTATTCGGGCACGGACGTCCCAAAGGTGTGCCGGGGATGCAACTTTCACAGGATCTGCCCCGTTAGTCCTGTTCAGCGTTGTTAGTATTATTGCAAAACTATTGACAAATACTAACTGTTTGTTATTATGACGGCAGCGGAGGCAGAAGGAATGAACCAGCCGTTAGCAGATCGGCTTAAGGAAGCGCGGGAGCAAATGGGGCTCAGCCAACAGGCCGTGGCGGAAAAGGTCGGCGTGACCAGCGAGTACGTCAGCATGGTTGAAGCGGGTCGACGGGTCCCCAGCCTTTCGGTTCTGGAGAAGTTTGCACAAGTCTTCAATCGAGGGGTAGGGTTCCTGCTGTCCGAAGAAAAGCCCGTCTTTACGATGCTTCTTCGTGCCGAACACGTCGGCGAGGAGGAGCGAAAAGTCCTGGGTCGATTTGAGCAGTTCTGTCGCGATTACTCCGAGATCGAGCGTTTTGCTGAGGGCGCGCCAGCTTTGGCGCCGACGTACGATCCTCCTTCCTCCTTTCAGGTGAAGACGGCGAAAGGGCGCGAACGCTACGCGGTAGCCCTCGCCGAGGCCGAGCGCAAACGCCTGGGCCTCGGGGACGAGCCCATCAAAGATATCTTCCTACTCCTCGAGCAGCAGGGCGCGCACCCGATCCGGCTGCCGCTCGGGGATGAAAGTAAGATTGCCGGGGCCTTCATCTTCAGTCCGGACCTCGGGGCGTTCACGCTCGTTAACGCCTCGCACCGCAGAACGAGGCAAGTCTTCACGGCGGCTCATGAGTACTGCCACTACCTGAAGGATCGCCAGGAAGGACTCACACTCGATTCGACGGACCAGGTCTCGGGTCTCCCGGACGGCGAGCGCCCCCCGAAGGAGGTGATCGCGAACATCTTCGCCGCCAATTTTCTAATGCCGGCCTCCGCCCTATCGCGGGTCCTGGCCAAGACGGACCACATCGGGCCGGAGGAGATCATTTACCTGAAGGGGTACTTTGGGGTGAGCCACCAAGCCATGGTGTACCGCCTCATGTCCTTGGAGTGGGTGAAGAGGGACCAGGGACAGAGCCTTCTGGAGATGAAGTCCGAGGAGCTCGAAGAGCGGTTCATGAAGACCGCGCCCGAGACGGACGAACCCGTGCAGCGGATCCCGGCGCAGTACTTCAAACTCGCCGTACACGCTTACTCCCAGGATCACATTTCGCTCGGGCGGCTTGCTGAACTCTTGGAGACGACGCCGCCTGAACTTCGGAGACTGCTCGCGCACGCCGGGCTGCTGGCGGGCAAGGGAGAGGGGCGTGGGAAGGAGCCTCATTGACACCTGCGTCGTCTCGAACTTCTCCCTGATCGGCCGGTACGAGCTGCTGGAAACGCTTTATGGAAAGGCCTTGGTCGTGACGCGACTCGTGGAGACGGAGCTCCGGAATGGGCTTCCGAAGCTTCCCAATCTGAGGCCGCCCCTGGAGGCCATCGAGGCCGGGCGCCTGGAGGTCGTGGACGACGTTACGGAGGACGAGTTGCGGACGGCGGGCAGCTTGCCGCGCAAATTCTCCGGCGCGGACAGAGTGGGCCTCGCGGTCGCATTTCACCGCCAGTGGACGCTTCTGACGGACGAGCGCGCGCTCCTGCGCGAGTGCGCCGCCCGAGGGATCGAGACGCTCCGGACCGATGAGATTCTGATCGACGCGCTCGACCGCGGTGCATTGGAGAAGGCGCAGCTGCCCGGAATCCTGGACGCCATGGAACGAGAGGCTCATTTCAGACCCGACATTTAAGGAGATCCTTCCTATGTGTGTGCCCTCGGATGCGCGCGCGAGAAGGCGACGGACTCGCGCGCGGAGAAGTCCCGAAGGTTCGGGAAGCGCGCCGTCCGCTTCCGATCGTCGCGACGCACCTCGAGTCACTCCCTCACCCCCCGCTTGGTCCGCGACCGCCGAGCGTGTTGTGCGGGTAGTGACTGGAACCTCGCTCGCGATTGCCGTCCTGATTGCAGGCGCGGCAACGCCGCTCGGGACCGCCCTCAGTAAGATCGAGAGGCAGGTCTTCAGCTTCATCTACCGCCAGGTCGAAGACTGGCACCGGGCGACGGACCTGCGGCAAGAGGTGTTCTTGGCCGTCGCGAAGCACGCGGGTGGGGCCTCGCTTCCGCCGTTCGCCTCGCCGGAGGATTTCTCCTCCTATGTCCTCGGAGTGGCCGCGAACAAGGTTCGGCTGCATTTCCGCTCCGTTCGCATCCGAGGCACGCCGGGCCAACTCCGGCCGGATTGCGACGCGGCGGCACCACACGAAGCCGCGCCTGAGGCGGTCGACCTCTGCGAAGTCATCCTCCGCCATCTCAACGGGCGCTATGCCGACGCTCTCCGGGTCGAGTACCTGGGGGCGACCGGCGCTCCGGAGGCTCCTCACGTGCTCACCCGTGCCCGCCAAGCGGCGCTGCGGGCCGCAACTTCTCTGGGAGTGCAAATGTGAAATGTAATGCCGCAGTGCAATGAAATCGTGAGTTGAGGAATATCTCTACGTAAGGCGACCATCGTTCTTTGAAAGCGCAGTAGCAAGATCGAGGGCACGAGACCCGGACCGCCGGGCCAGATCGTGCGGGTGGGTGAAGAGGAGAGAGGGCGGATAGTCTGTTCACCGTTCCGTCCCTCCTTCCCGACACTCAGGCCATTCCTCCTGTCGCTGTCAGGCGCCGTGCGCGACCCGGCTAAGGAGCGCTCCGGGTCTGCCTGCGATCGGAGATGTACTCTCGCAGTGACGATCGGACAGGATGTTTTTCTATTGGAGGTTGCCATGGAAAGCGCGGCGCATGTCGAAAGCGGCACGGTGGAGGTAAAAGCGACGTTCCCTTCCGCCAGCAAGCCGTTCCAGAAGGAGTATCCGGCGCAGGCCATCCTCGGGACGGTGAAGGCAGACATCCTGACCTTCTTCGAGCTTAAGGAGGAGACCGTGGCCGGCCAGGCCATTCGCTTCACCCTTCACCTGGGGCCTGAAGAGCTGACGAACCTGAGCGCCACCGTGGGGTCGCTCGTCCACCACCCCCACGAGAAGATCGTGCTGCACGTTGTGAAGGACCTGACGTTCGGAGGTGCGTCGTGGATCCCGAAGCGGCCCTGATCTACCTGAACAGCGACGCCGGGAAGCTCACCGAGGACGCGGAGCGCCTCCAGTGGGAGTTCGTCCCTCGACCCTTCACGTCTTGCACCTTCAGGGTAAAGATGAAGGCCCGGAAGGACGAGGCGGTCTACTGGTTCCGGCTGGATTGGCCGGGATATCCGGACCAGGAGCCTTCGATCCAGTGTGTCGATCCAGAGACGGGACGCACGGACCTCCCCTCGGCGTGGCCAAACTGCGATGGCGCGCGGCCGGGGGACGGATTCTGCATCAATGTGAGCAAGGAAGGGCTTCGGCGTCTTCATCCGGAGTGGGGGGCGAGCAGCGTGCTAGGGTGGAAGTCGACGGGGAACCCGCTCCAGGCCGTGCTCTACGCACTCCAGTTCACCCTGCTCAACAGCGCACACTATCACGGGAGGCGCGCTTGAAGACCGGGAGAGCGTCCTATCCCGTGATCCGGAAGTACTTGTGCCCGGAGCGCCTGGTCTTCGAGACCCTGACGGCGTTCGGACAGGACCGGGATCTCGCCAGAGAATCGATCGCGTTCTGGGCGGGCGCCGTCGGTGACTCGAACGTTGCCTCGCTCACGCACCTGATTCTGCCTCGTGGCCGTGGGGTAGACCGGCAGTCGTACTGCGCTGGTCTTTCAAGCGCGGAGATGGCCCGGGTGTCGGGTCTTCTGGATCCCCCGGGAAGAGTGCTCCTGGCTCAAGTCCACAGCCATCCCGGGGAACCCTTTCATTCCCGGACCGACGATCTCTTCTCCTGGCGTTCGCCAGGGTTTTTGTCGATCGTGATCCCGAATTACGGCGATGTGACTCCCGAGTCCTTCAGAAGATGGGGGTTTCATCGGTGTGATTCGGCCTCCCTGTACCGCCCCCTCTCCGATCGTAGCGCCAAGCGCCTCGTCGCCTTGGTGAAGAACTTGGAGGTCACGGTTCATGAATGCTAACGAGCACGGCCCGCGCGAGAGCCGGCACCTCCCTCTTCTCGAACGGCTGACCGGCCGAGGGGCGGCGGACCTGTGGGCGAGTCTCTCAAAGTCGACGGTCTTGGTCGAGTCGCGCCTCGTGGACGGGGACACGCCGGGACTTAGGGACGCGGTGGAGCTCCTGGTCAACCAGGTCGCGCGGTTCTGTCCAAGGATCGATCTCTTCCTCCCTAATAGCAATCCGGAGTGGGCGTCCGCGGCCGTGCAGGACGCTAGCGCGATCGACTCCCGCGAAGGGAGTCTCTTCCGGGCCGTCGGAGAGGCAGACCCGGCCGACTATGCGTCCATTGTGACGATCGGTCCGAGCCGGCTGACCCACCGGTCGCACGTCTACCTCGGATGGGACGGGTGGCATTCTACCGCCGCGATTGAGTCGGGCGGCTTGGACTTGGCCGTCCGGGGCGCCAACCTGTTTGCCGTGGCGGGTGCGGCAACTCTCGGGGCGGCGATGGTGTTCCGAGAGATCTTTGGCCTCGGTCATCGGATGCCCATCCAGCCTCCGTTCTGCTGGAGAAGCCTGCGGCCGGCGGCGGAATGTGCCGGAGACCCCGAATTCATCCCGATGCTGAAACTTCCTCCGACACTCTTGGTGGGAGCGGGCGCTGTGGGTGCCGCCTACACGGAACTCCTGGCGCGCTTTCCCTCCGTCCAAGGTCTGCTAGCGGCGGTCGATTTCGACCGCGTGGGCGATAGCGATCTGGGTCGCATGCTGATTGCTCGGGAACGGGACGCCGTGACGGGGACCGCCAAGGTGTGGCTGATCCGGGATCGCCTCAAACGTCACCATCACCTCCGGGTGGAAACGTTCGAGCGGCCGATCGGCGACGCGAACGCCTGGCTTCGTGAGCGGGGTCTGGCATGCCCGCGGATTGCGGTGAGTGCGCTTGATCGTCTCTCCGCGAGAGTCGATCTTCAGCGGCTGCTTCCGGATGTCGCGATCGAAGGGGCGACCGACGAGCTCGAATTCCGGGGGTTTGTCAGCCAATACGGTTCGGGCGGAGCGTGCCTTGTGTGCTCCCACGCCGAGGAAGTCGTCGAGAGCACCGTCGGCGAGTATGTCGCCGACCGCTCCAGGGCTACCGGTCTCCCCGAGGGTCTGATCGCGGAGTCCATGATGAACCCCTCGGTAACCCTTTCCGCGGAGGTTCTCCGAACCCTCCCCGGCGAGTCCGTTTCGCGCCTCGGCCAGCATGTGGGAAAGAGGGTCTGCACAATCCTTCAGGAATTCGCCGCAAGCCCCGCGCCCGGTGGGGCGAGGCCCCACCAGCTTGTAGTGTCGTTCGTGTCTGTCACGGCGGCTCTCGTGGCGCTCCTCCGCACGTACGAGCTAGTTCACCGCGTGCCACTGGCGCGGGAAACCCTTTTCCAGGCGGACTTTCTTGGCCTTTTCGAAAACGCGCACAAGTTTTCGAAGAAGGCCCGCGGTTCGTGCGACTGCGTCCAGCGACGGACCGAGAACGATGAGGTTCGTCGGCTGACCCGAACGGTGTTGATAGCGGAGTCGATTGAGGTAGAGCGAGATGAGTGACGCGGCGGCGATCGAATGGTATGACGACCTCGGGCCCCTGGGTGTGGGGGGCTGCGGAGCGCTCCGGAAGGTGCGCCGGATTCGGGATGGCGTCATTCTGGCCGTGAAAAGACTTCTTCCTAAGTACCGCAATTCCAAGGCAATGCGCGAACGGTTCGCTCAGGAGGAGCGGCTCCTGCGCGCGCTTCAGGGCCATCCGAACGTCGTTCGGTTCGTCCAATCCCACCACGAGATGGGGGACGGCCAGGGACCCGGGATTGCGATCGAACTCCTGGAGGGCAACTTACTCGATCGCATGCGCCGGGGTATGTCATACGAGGAAAGGATCCGAGCCGCACTCGAGATTGCCGACGCGTTGGCCTTCATGCACGGGAAGGGGATCATTCACCGCGATGTGAAGCCCGAGAACATTCTCATAGATAAGAAGGGGACCGCCAAGCTCGCAGACTTTGGATGCGCGAAGGCAGCCGGATTCGGCATCGACCTGACGCAGGGAACGGTGGGGACCCGGTACTACATGGCTCCCGAACAGCACCGTCCGCGTTGCCACGCCGACGAGCGGAGCGATGTCCACGCTTACGGCGTAACCTTATTTCACCTCTTCATCGGTCGGCTCCCTGAATTCAATCAACGTCATGAGATTCTAAAGTTCCCCGGTTGGGAGAAGGTTGCCCCCGCATTTCTCACCTTCCTCCTCAAGGCGACGGCGGATTCGCCTAACGACCGCTACCAGTCGATGGCGGAGGTGAGAGCCGAGCTCGAGAGACTTCGCGATGAGCGGGCTCTCCCGGGGGTGCAGAACCCCCAGGCGGTACCTCGGGAGTCCGAAAGGGTTGTGACGCCGAACGACGCACGACCCTCTTGCCGGGACCTTCTGGCGGTCGCAGTCGTGATCGTGATCGTCGCGGTTGGGATAGCATGCGCGGTTCGGTCCTTGCAACGGTCGGCGGCATGAAGAGAATCTTGCGGTAGTAAAACCCTGCCGCCGGAGCTAACAGTAGCGATCCCTCTTCCAGGGCATAGGGACCCTCCCCGAGCCCAACGAGGGGCGCCAGTGCGCCCTACTCAAAGGCGAGCGTTTCGATCTCGCGGCGACGGGCTTTCTTCGGCATGCCGAAGCCAAGTCGTTGTAACTCTGTCCAAAAGGCCTTGCGGTCTGGCACAAGACCTATCTTCTTCCAATCGCGTACGAAGCACTGCAGCTCGAAAGACAGTACGTTCTCTTTAGCGGCTGTCCTGTCTATTAGCGCTGCTATCTCATCGGCGCCATCCAAGTACTGCTTCAAAGTAGGCCAGTCCAGCGTAATGATTGCGCCCAAGGGAAGACCAATGTCTGGAATTTCTCTGAGAGTTCGGGGTGTCACACGTCCACCATTGTGTGCTGCGGCGCATCGCAGCTTGTAGGCACGCTTCCAGTTGCCGAGGTGAGGCTCGAGGCTGATCTGATAGAGGTGCTCTGCGTACCCTAGAATGTCCGTGAGAGTATTGGATTGGAGAATTGGTCGGGCTAGCGCCTTACCGACCGCAGTCAAATCGCCTTCGGAGTCGATGTGCCCCATGGCCCCAACGAGGAGTTCCGTCACGTCCTTAACATAGGCCTCAAGATTGGCGGAGCATATTACGAGGAGGTGCAGGCGTTGTATTGCCTGCCGCTCCTCCAAGTGCGAGAGAAGCTCAGCACACGTGTCGGGTAGCATGCCCTTCGAGAAAGAAGCGTGTATGACATCCACAGCGAAGTCCTTAGTCGGACTGCTTGTCAATTGCGTACGCACAGACTCGACGCCAAGCTGGGCGGTCCAGTAAAGTTGGCTGAGTAGCGTATGCTTTTCGCGGAACGTACGAAAAAAGTGAGTCGAGTGGAACCAAGTCTTAGGCATTGCTCTCTGGCAACCACAGACAATTGAATGGGAGCCGGCCTACATTGAGGCCCTGAGGTAATCTTATCCCTTAGCTACCTGGCGACGGCAAAAGTTTAGGTCCATGCGCGCTAGCGCCCTTTCTAGCCTCTCCATCCGCGAGAGCTACTTACGCAAGAGGCGTCTGACCGGCTGATTGGAAAACGTGCAATCGCACTCGCCCGCCGGCTACCTTCGCAAAGTGGCCTTTGCGACGATTGGACTGGGGAGATCCTGCCCCGCCGGCCGATAAACCTCCTGAATGGCCACCCATGAGGAACTGCTCGGCCGGGCGCCCCAGGCGCTCGCCGGCAACCCGGACACCGGCGGACCGCCACCGGATCCCCAGCTCAGCCAGGCGATCCAGCGCTTCGTTCAGAACCAGCGTGCTCCTCGCACCCGCGTCGAATACGAGAAGATCCTCCGGGATTTTATCAGGGTGACCGGAAGCACGACCTTTCCGGAGTTCCTGGCGTGCACGCCGGACCAGGTCATCGAGTACCGGAACGGGCTCCAGGCCCGGGGGCTCGCGCCGGCGACGATCATGACGCGCCTGGCGGCGATCTCGGGGCTTTTTGATCTCTTCGTGCTTGAGGCGCGGATCGAAAAGAATCCCGCGGACTCGAAGCTCGTGAAACGCTTGCGCGTTAGCCAGGTCTCTCGAACGGAAGGTCTGACGCCCAAGGAAGTCGCCGCCATGCTCGAAACCTGTGACGGCACCCTCCGGGGACTCCGGGACCGGGCGCTCCTGATCACGCTCTTCTACGAGGGGCTCCGGCGCAGCGAAGCGTCGCGCCTTAATTGGCGGGACATCACGACGAAGCATGGCCTGGTCGAGGTCCGCGACGCCAAGAACAATCCCTATGAGACGATCCGCCTCCGACCCGAAGCCGAAAGGGCCGTCCTGGACTTTCACGAGGTGTTGAATCGAGAGCTCTGTCGGCGGGCGACCCGGCCCCTCGACCCGGTCTTCGTGTCGCTGTCGCGGCTGCGCTCGTTCGGGCGACGGCTGTCGCCGACGGCCATCAACGAGATCGTGAAGTCCCGGGCGAAGGACGCGCATATCACGAGGCGCGTGTCGGCCCACGTCATGAGGCACGCCTGCACCACCGCTGCCCTGGCTGCAGGCGCGCCGCTCCACCAGGTCCAACGTCACCTCCGGCACAAAGATGTCCGGACAACGCTCAGGTATGATCGCGAGCGGGACGTCCGGAAGAATCCCACGCTCGACATCATGCCGGAGATCCAATGACCTTCAGTCAGCTAGCGTGCACGATCACCATTGAAATCCACATCATGAGGAGGCGCGCGTGTCCCACTTCGGCGATCTTGTCCGGAAGTTGCGAAGTGAAAAGGGGCTGACATTGGATGCCGTGGCGAAGAAGATCGGATCCCACAAGGGGTACGTCTCCGGGATCGAAAACGACAAGGTGAATCCCCCCTCGGTGAAGATCATCAAGAAGTTCGCAAAGCTCTTCGGCCAGGACGCCCGGATACTCGCCCGTCTAGCCTGGGTGGACAAGGCGCCGGAAATCCTCCGCGAAGATGCGGAGCGGTTCCTGGCATGGTGCAGCACACAGGAGGAGAATAAGCCTTCGGGAGGATAGGCCTATTGCGGAGGCGCCTGGGTATCAACGCCCTTCCCCTGTCGGAGAACGAGGATGTGCCCCTCCGCTCGGGACACGTCTTCAGGCATCCGGAGAGCCGCCCAGGTCAGAGTTTCCTGGCGCGCGTGCGCCCATGCGGTCAACGCGCTCAGCCAGGCATCGAAGGCATGATCATCCTCTATGAGTTTCTCGAGAGCTCCATCGACGGAGATCGTGCGCTTGCATGCTATTCCTGTCCATTCGGGGTGCCGGAGGATGAAGTCGAGAAGATGCCTTCGACAGCTTGAGCCGGTGGTCAGGTCCCCCAACCCCTCCTCGCTGTCTTTGACTTTGTATCTTGCAGCAGCGCGAAGGGTCTCCAAAGGTATCGGCTGGCCGCTTTGCTGAGTCCTCTCGAGCAGGGAGTACAGGAACAAGCGAGGGTGGGCCTCCACGATCGGTCCATTTCCTGCCCTCGCCTCGCGGATCGCCTCAAGCCGGCGGTCGGGCTTTCCGTCCGGACAGAGTTGCCTGCCCACGAACTGAAGCAGTGCCGGAACGATGACCATCCCCACGCTGGGCTGTATATGGCTGGTGGGGTGAAAGTAAGGACCGGAATACTGTGCTCGTGCCGCCTTGGTGCGCAGTTGCCCCTTGGCGGTTTTCCATGCCTGATTGGTCGCGTACGCCTCAACAACCGAGCGAAGCGTCCTCTCGGTCAAGCGAGTCTTCCAACCATCTTCGCTGACGTCGCTTAGTTCCCCGCGGAGTCCCATCTCGAATCCCTGGCTGGTGCCCAAGGGACAGTCGATGGCGGTGAGTCTGACCTCGGAGACGTGCGGCACCTTATCCGTGAATCTGGCAGAGAGTGTCTGTCCGTCGTCATCAATGAGGCAGTTGCCTACGTTCTTTTCGATATTGGCGAAGTCGATTCCTAGGTATGACAACGATGAAGATGTGGTCATGCTCTATCTAGTGGCGGAGGGCCGCATCCCTGGACCAGTCAGGGCAGAACTGACAAGGGCGCTTCGGAGCCAAGCCATGCGTACATCCAGCAACCCCGGCGCTCAGACTCACGCCTGACACGGAGTGATTCTTCAGGTGGCCGCGAATCTCCGCTAGGGCAACGGGGTCGTAGATCAGCTTCTCGATCGAGATGCGAAACTCGTCCTTGCAGGCCCAGCCAGGCTCTGTGTGTACGACGGCGCAAATAGAGCGCGCGTCCTCCGGCGAGGGGCCAAACAGGACGAGTTCCATGAGCGGCCGCCGCTCGATTACCTCATGCGGAACCTCATCTGGATGGTCTCGATCCGTCGCCGCATATAGGAGCCCGCGTGCGAAGGTGTTCTTCATGCGGCCCGGATCCAGGCGCACGGAGGCCGGTGGCTTCCCCATCAGGAGCGTGAACCACTGCCTCACCGCCTCCCGGAACGGAAGCTCGTAAGGGACCACGGGATCGAACGTGCTTCCGGGAAGTCGTCTCATGCCGCCGTGGGTGCTCAGCGAGCGGAAAATGCCGTCCGAGAGCACGATGCCTGGTTCCCAATCGGGTAGGTCTTCGCGGAGCGTGTTGACGAACCGGTTCTGGCGCCAGATCGCGTAGCCGACGGCCTCGTGCAGAGAGTCCGTGCTGGCGTACTTCTGGATGATCTTGGCGTCCTCATCGTTGACAGGTACTTCCCAGATGAGCGTCCCGACCGGGTAGCCGCCCAGGTCGGTCGGCGTGACGCCGGGCGATAACTTCATTCCTCGTGATGCTCGATACTCCTCCAGGGACGAGCCCAGCATCTCAACCAGCTTGTCGCCCTTCCCCGCCGCATAAACGCCGTCGCCCTGCTTGACAGTCGGATAGGTGCGGGCGAAGTTGGCGACGGCATGCGTCAGCCAGCGCTCAGGCGTAATGCGTCCGCGGCGGGCGTTCGCCTCGACCTCGGCGCGGAGTTCGTCTCCTGGAACGACGTACAGGTGCATGTGAATGACCGGAACTTCCAACATGCGTGTGAGTGAGCCGTGGATAGTCCCGACGTCCTCCCCACCTTATCCAACACGCGTTACCTAGGGTCAGTCGTACCCTAGGACACGACGAACGAGGGCCGGATGATAGCAGAACTGACTTGAGGCATGGATATAAGACCCTAGGCCCTCGAAGCCATGAAATTTAGCACGGCGCGTAACATTTTATGTCACTGTGGATCTTATCGCTAATTCCGAATGCACAACGAAAACCTCAGGCAGCGGGTCAGGGTTTGCAAGGCACTCCTGTCCCACATGGATTACGGCCACCTCTGGACCGCCGATGGCCCCACCCCCGAAGCGAAAAACTTCCTCGACCAGTACGGGGGGCCGATGTCCAACCCCCAATGGATCCTCTATCAAGTGGTCTGGTACGTCTGGGGCAGGCCGGCGGACGTCAAGCTCCAGGAAGTGATGCAACTTCCTACGCCCTACAACGGATTGGTCACCAGCCTGCTCGACTCCCTGACTAAGGGACCTGCCGCCGTCGAAGCCTGGCTGACGAAAGTGGAGTCGTCCAAGCCTCAGACGACCAAGCTCCACAAGCTGGCCTGAGAAGGGCGCGCTCCCCTGGTCCCACCGGCAACTCGGCCGGGGATCCAAGAGCGATTGCGGATCAGTATTCCCTATCGGCAACTGAAGCGCCAGCGGTTGCCCCGCACCCAAAAAGAAAAAGGCGGGCCCCGTGTGAGGCCCGCCTTTCGATGACGTTTTGAAGGTTAGATCGCGTGACCCTTCTTGCGCATCTCGCTCGTGAGGTGCTTCAGGTACTCCCCATGGGACATTCCGAGCTTCTTCCGCTTCTGCTCGAGGACCCGGCCGGACTCATGGACGCGAGCCAGGACATCGGAGTCATTTCGCCTGCGCGAAGAACGTCTCGGGAGAGCCGATCTTGACCGCTTTGTGGATACCTTGCGCATGGTTCACCTTTACGACTGCCTCAAGGATAACCGGTCTCGTGAAGTCGTTCAAGTCCATCGTAATCAGCCAGTCCAGGTCGGAGAGGGAGTACAGCGCCAGGTGCATCCGATCGCGCTCCGGGATCCTGGAAAGCCGAGGCTCCGCCTCATAGGCTTCCACCAGCCGCTCGAAGCGGCCGGGATCCGCGGTCACCGTTTCTGGACCCAGCTTCCGGAGAAGACGAAGATCCCTGCTTTTATAGGGCTCCCGGCTTTCCTCGAGCTCGGCCAGTACCACGGCGCTTACATAGCCCTGATGGATGCCCTTCCCCTTTCGACAGGATAGGAGGATTCGACGAACGTGACGCCTCTTCTTCCCGTTTCTCTGGTGAACGTCAAACCAGAATCCAAAGAGGGACGTCTCCAAGTACACTCGCATGGTCTGCACCCGTTATCGACCACATCCGACGGCCGCGAGTAGCCCCGGAAGATAACCGGACCCCGAGCTATTTGGCCAAGGTCCAGGTTCATCCTTCCGGTCAGTATTCCTCAGGAAGCAGGATCGTCGTCAAAGAGCGATCCGCTTCCGTCAGAATCCACAGCCTCTCCCCCAACTTCGTCCGGTAGGCGCTCAGCACCCGGTACCCGTTCAGGACGGACACTTCGTTCTCGACCTTGTCCTCCTGGGGTACCTCGCCCCAATCTCCGGCGACATGCCGGTCCAGGAACTCTCTCGGTTCCTGCTTGGCGCGCTCCAGCGCGGCGAGGGCTCCCGGCGTGGCCATCACCTGTCCGGGCTCAAAGAGCATGCTCTTTCAAAGCCCTACCAGGTGTCCACGAAGAAGCTGACATCCCAGTTGTGATCGTCCAGCAGCTGAAAGAGCCTTGCGGCTTCCTCGGGCGGCAGGAGCTTCTCCATCCTCTCCATGATCCGGAGTTTCTTCGCATTCGCGTCCGGACTGCTGGGATTCAGGGCAACTCTACCGGTGAACGTGAAGTCCTCGACAGGATTCCAGACTCCTTCCTCCTGGAACACCTCCTGGACCTCATTCGAGAAAGCGGACTCCGCTCCCCACTGGAGCCACACGATGGGAACTGCCACTTTCGCCACAGCTCACTCCTTTCCGGGAAGAGACACGAGCCTTCCAAGCTCCCGCAGGCCGCGAAGCGAGGATTCAAGGTCCGTCTTTGCTTGCTCGAGGACCCTGATCGCTTCCCCAACCTGCACGTCGTCGACGGCAGCCTTGTCGAACGTCTCTAGAAGCTCCGCCACGATGAACTTCGCTAGGTCGTCGCCCGCCCGCTTATTGCGGACACGCGCACGCTCCAGATCGAAGTGCCTCGAAACGAAGGCCTCCGGATAGTACTTGTCGGCCGCTGCCACGATCATGCCGAGCTTCATGCCCCGCCTTTCCCGAACTGAAGCCGACTGCGGGCGGCGCCGGCGGCGTCGCGGATCCAGCCGAGGAGCGTTTCGCTACGCTCGCGCCGGGTGATCCGCTTCCACGCCCGTCCTCCCGATCGCGAGAGGAGCGCCTGCTTGGCCGAGCCCACTAGGACGCGGCCACCGTCCCGACCCAGGTGCAGCGTCAGCCCGGGACCGTCGCACAGCGCCTCCAGGTCCTCCAGGAGCTCCTGGACCGCGGCCGACGGTCTCCCCGACCGACTTCCATGAACCGTACCCATACATCCTCCATCAACACACACGGCTCCCTCGTCGTCACACGCCGAGAGGAAGCGAGAAACACGCTTCGCCACAAGGGGACGAAGCGAAAGAACAGGGAGTGCCAAATGCTTCTGCCTGATTTTCAATGAGCAGGCTGCGAGAGCCGGACCTGGTCCTCGAGTTCGGAGGGAGCGAACTCGAGGATAAGGCCCGTAAGGAGCCGGGGAGAATGCCGGCCTACCCCGGCGAGGGGCAGGACCGGCACAACCCCGGCGCACGCGGGCGCTCGTTCGGATTGACGGCGCAGGTGGGTGGTTACGACTCTTCCTCCACCAGGCACTCGTCGATCTCGGCGATTCGGTACTTGAGTCCTTCCAGGGGAGTCACTTCGCTCGTGATCTCCCGGAGCGCAGCCTGCGCGTCCCCTAAGCAACCATAGGCGAGACAGGTCTCGTCTCTGGGGTCGGGTTCCACGCGGTGCTCCTCCTCCTGCCCTACTCCGTAGGGGAAGTACCAGATCTCGTAGCGGTGGTACTCCACCCGGGCGAGATAGACGAACGCTCCGCATTCGGGGCATTCTCCATCCGGGACCTGGCTCCCTGGCGTGAGTCGTTCAGCCAGATGGGGCAGGTCCTCGAGCAGTTGGACTTGGGCCTTCGGGCCCATCCACTCGCAGTTGTCGCAGCGCACGGTGCTCATGTCAGGTCCTCGCGTCCTCGTCGATCTCAATTTCGGACCAGGCCTGGTCCCATTGGGATGTTTCCAGGGCCCGTGCTTTCCGGATGGCCTCGTCGGGGGACGCTGCTTTCACCAGGACGCTGCATTCGCAGCTCATGCGGACCACGAACAGGGATCGCGATGGTTTCTTGGGATCGTTCATCGAAGTCCTTTGTGGCAGGGACGGACCGGGAGGGCACGAGGCCCTCCCGGTCACGATCCCCATTCGGCTAGATGAGCATCGACTCCAGGATCTCTCGGAGCGCATCTCGCAGGAGATCAACTTGAGCTCGATCGGTGAGTCGGATTCCGCGCCTGGTGAAGCCTTCGAAGCGATCGCCCAGGATCCATTCGCGTATGTCGACGACCCGCTTTCTCGACTTGTCGTCCTCCAAGACTCGGACCCGATAGCGAGACACAGGTGCCAGCTCTCGGATCACATTGTCTTTGCGCTGCGTCGAGGGACTCGTCACGAAGTCACTCCTTCTCTAAGCCACCACCCCGCGCTGCAGGGCGAACTTGACTCTGGGGCTGCGGTAGTACTCCGCGGCCCGCTGGATCCATCCCAGCACCGCCCGGGCTCGCGCTTCCGGGGTCATCCGGACCCAATTGCAGTCGACGGTTTCGCCGAATGCGAAGGTCTCGGCCGACTTGACCGAAAGCACGGCGCCCTCGGGTCCCAGCCTCAGGTACGCGGCCCTGTCCTCCGAGAGGATCACGGCAAGGTCCTGAAGGAGAGACTCAGGCGACGCTGCCGGCTCGACCGAGCCGGCGGGGTTTGGAACGACGGTACTCATGCGTGGGCTCCTTTCTCGAGCATCCCAGACGACCCAAATAGTCGGCCAACGCCGCGTCGTCTCGGAGGCCGTAGGTCACGTACAACTCGCCTCCAGGGCGAATGCGAGGCTCGACCAAGATCATCTGTTCGAAGTTCTTGGCGAGAATGAACAGTTCCCCCTCCATCGGGACCACTCGAACGTCTTGATGGGCGGTGATCCTCTTGATGACGGAAAGCGGGACATCCTCGAACAACGAGCGGATGTCGGGTGAGAGCGCCACTCGTCACCTCCTTGTTGCTGTGCTAGCCCAACAGGGCCAGCGCTCCCCTCCAGGCGCGCTCTTTGAGAGCGGCGCCGGAGCCAAACTGCGCGGACTTGAAACGGCCGGAGGCCTCGTCCTGGCCAGGTCGCACCCTCGTCGTGCGCTCGTGATCGACGTACTCGATGACGCCGTTCAGCGCGGCCCAGAGGGTTCCCCGGACGGTGGGAAGGTCGTTGCCCTTCCCGGACTCGAAGAGACGCATGAACGCCTCCCGAGTCGCGATCGCGCGAGACGGATCGCCGTCTTTGGGATTGGGGACGAGGGTCTCGAAGTAGGCGCCCAGCGCTTCCTTCTTGATCATCCGTCCCGCGAAGGACCTGGCCTGGTCCATGAACACATCGAACGAGGCGGCGGACAGTCCCAGGAGCCGTTCCGCCTCCCGGACCTTCTCCCCGATGTCGCCGACGTGACGGATGCGGATCGCGCTCGACTTCCCCTCCTCGAGCACGTGGTGCAGCATGTTCTGGCACCACACGCGCCGGGGGGTCGTCATCACCCAGAGGCTTCCACCACCGTGAAGCATCGTGAGCAGCAGGTACTTCTCAACGTTGTCCTGCTTCGTAATCCACATGTCGCCGGGGAGTTTCGCCTGAATCCAAACCCTGCGTCCTCCGTCGCAGGAGCCCGCCGTCTCGTAGGTCGCTTTCCGGTGCCCCACCAGGGTGTCGAAGAAGCCGAAGGCCTCCCGATTCTGGATGGGCTGGAAGCGATTGCCGACGACGCTGAGCGGCTGCTTGGTATCCATGCGCACCACGGCACGGGCTCGAGGCACCGGGGCCAAGATGCCGAGCGGGTCGCTGGATGCCAGGACGGGTGCGAGCGACACCTGCCAATCAAGTCCGTACTTCGTGATCGCTTCTTCGGCACTGCCGAGGCGATCGTGATGGGACTTGAGATGGTCGGAAGGCGCCGCCGCCAGGACCGCGAGGGAGTCCAGATTCGAAGACATGCACACTCTCGGGTTTATAAATCGCCCCCGTACCGGCGGGGACGACAGACGATAGGGAGAACTTCACACCGACGGAGCCGGTAGCTTCGGTGGAAGTGAAGAGAGGGGGCTACGGAACGCGCTTAGCCTGCTTGCCCGCAGCAGGAGTACTCCGGGATCTCCACGGTGAGAATGGTCGTCCCCGCGAAGGGACCTCCCACGATCTCATCCGGATCGCCCCCCAGCTCTTCAGCCAGGCTCTGGGCGTCCTCCCAGGACATCCTCGTGTACTCTTCGAAGGCTTCAGCGGCCTCGGAGATCTTCGTGAAGACTTCGGGCTCGCCGGCCAAACGCCAGAACCGCATCCGCAAAAGAACGAAACATCGCGCTCCCCGATGACTCATCGGGCGTAGGTCCCGACCGCATGGTCCGCCGCCTGGCGGAACCGCCGGTCGAAGTCGCGAGACCTTTGCCAGTGACCGAAGGCCCCTCGAGCAAGCTGCCGGGCGTGATCCTGGAGTCCCTGCCGGTACACGGCTTTCGCGAGACTCCCGAGATCACAGGCAACCATGCCTTCCCGCCGGTGAAGCCGGCCGAGATGCTTGAGGTAGCGGATCGATCGAGCGGGACGGTTCAAGGGCAGATCGAACGTCAGATCTTCCTTGAGAAAGATCCGTCCCAGGATCCCGCGGCCGAAACGCAGGGAGCGCTTCGCGGCCGACAGGATCCACACCAGGAGCGGAACCAGAACGCCGAACCAACTCGCCATGGTCTTCATGGCATCCTCTCTCGCAGGGCCAGGCTACTGCCGCCGGGACTTCGCGACCTTCGAACCGTTCGTTCCCTTCGCGGGGCCGGGGTCCGGGGTCGGGGCGGGAGCCTCCTCGGGAACGGCATCACCGGACGGGGTCGCATCGTCCTTCGACCCGCCGCCGATGAACGTGACGTTGTCGCCGACCACCCGGAGCTTGCTCCGCTTCTGGCCGGTCGACTCGTCCTCCCAACGGTCCTGGACCAGGCGACCGGAGACCAGCACCGCGCGTCCCTTCTTCAGGAACTCGGCGCAGATCTCGGCCAGCTTGTTCCAGACGGTCACGTCCACGAAGGCGACCTCTTCAGCCTTCTCGCCGTTGGACCGGGTGAACTTCCGGTTGGTCGCGACGGTGAAATCGCTGACGGCCACTCCCTGCGGGGTGTACCGAAGCTCAGGGTCCCTCGCAAGGTGACCCATCAGAACCACCTGGTTGAAACTGGGCATGACAACCTCCGAAATGGGCATCCCGCGGCCACGCGGGATGCCTTACGGAATCCCCGTGGCCGGGGCTGGATCTGATTGACCGATCCAGGGGTCTGCTAGAGACGACTACCCCTCCGAACCCAGCTCGCGGGCCTGCACGCACAGCGGGCAGGAACAGCGAAGCACGTCGTGGAGGCTCAGCTCCTGGACCAAGACCTGGCCAAGATCGGCGTCCTGCGCCTGATCAAGGCTCCCTGTCCGATGCGCCTTGCAGATCGGGCAGTTGTCCTCGTCCGGAGAGCCGATGAGCACGTGGAGCAACTTCTCGGGCTTTTTCGGGTCGCTCATCTTAGTCCTGCCATTTCTCACAGGAATTGCGGAACGGGCACGTCGGACATGCGAAGGACCGATCGTTGGGAAGGAACGCACCCGATTGGATGGCCCTGTCCAACTCCGAGACCTTCTTCACGAACCGTCGCATCTCCCGCTCGGTCCGCTCGACGTAGTACCTCTCGATGGCGGGTTTCACCGTCTTGAGGAGCAGGTCATAGCGGAAGAAGGCGGGTTTCTGCTCGAGGACGAACTCCCCGGCCAGAAGATACGCGGTGGCCTGGTCGTCCTTGGCGATACGATCGCCGGACCACCGGGCGCTCGACGTCTTCCAGTCCACGATTCCGATCCGACCGTCCTCGGTCTTGACCACGCGATCGAGCTCCCCGACCAGGGGTCGAGGAAGCGCTTCCCCATTCTTGTCCAGAATGGGCACGGTGAAACGGCGCGGGATCTCGAGCGGCACTTCGTCGGTCGGAAGATTCTCGACGTAGAAGTCGATCATCTTCCTCCCTTTGGCCGAGAGATCCTCGAGCGTATCGCCGTTGGTGGACACCACCGGAATGGCTCGGTTGCCGAAGGCCTTCTCGAGGTACGACCGGAGGACCTCGAAGGCCGCGTCCGCGCGAGGCGGACGTCCTTTCGCCAGGTCCTCATCGATCGACACGAGCGCCGCATTCACGGCGCTCCCGAAAACCAGCGGCGCACCGACCCGCTCCTGGGGCAGACGGTCGATGTACTTGAACCGGTACTGAAGTTGGCAGACCTCGGCGAAGGTGCTGATGGCGCTGAAGGAGTGGTGATAAACACCCTCCCCGAGCTCGTTCACCACGCTTCTGAAGTCCACCTTGGCTGCGGCAATCATTGCGATTGTCCTCTTGGGCACCGGCCGCGGTCGTCTCGCGGGTGGTGCGACTGGGCCTTGCGACGACGGGCGGCTAGGGCAGCCGGCTAGGCCACCTTCTGGCGACCCAGCTTCGAGCGGACGTAGGACTCGACCTTGGTGAATTCCTCCACGGTCAGGCTGTAGGGGGTTTTCACCTCCTTCCTGAGCACGTTTCGGAAAAGGTCGTGGAAGTCCTTCCAATCCGCGACGAGTCCGGAACGCATGGCGTCCTTCTGGAGGGCGTTGACGGCCAGGGGCGAGACCTTCTTGGTCTTGGGCGCCTGGTCCGACGTCGCATCCGTCTTCGGAGCCGATGCGGCGGCGACTGTCCGCTGCGGTTTGGGGGGATCGCCGGCCGAGCCGGACGCGGAGGGCGTTTCCGGAGCGGCTCCCTTGGGAGCTTCCTTCCGGACTATGGGTAGTCCCTTGGGAAGCGTGCCTTTCAGGAGATACTCTTCCAAGGCCGCGGCGAAGGGCGCGATCTGCTCGATCGACACCCCATCCCTGACCATGGTGATCGCTCGGTCGACGGCGACCGATCGCGCGATCCGGACTCCCTCTTCGCGCTTGAGTTCCAGCTCTTCGGGAGAAAACCTACGGCCTCCACCTCCTCCGAATGAGCCCTTCTTGCCGGGCTCCGGAGGCGTCCAGCCTTCGGACTTCTCGCCGACCTGCACGATCTGTTTGAGAAACGTGCACTTCTCGCCGGCATCGACGACAACCCGGATCTTGCATCCGAGAAGATCGTCCGTCGGGCGGTCCCCCTCGTACCACTTGGAGTAGCTGAGGCGGGCGCCGCTCAGGACGATGCCTTTCTCCGAGATCTGATCCAGGATGCCATCTCGCTTTTCGATGGCCACGGTACTCCTCTGGAATGTGCCTCCGCATCCCCGGAGGCAACTCAAAAGACTATCCTCCGGGACGGGAGGCGGACCGCCGACAGCGAGCGGTCCCCGAGACAAGCCGGACGCGGTCGGAGGGACCTGCCCTATGGCAGGTCCTCTCCCGACCGACGTCCATCACTCACGCAAACTTGAAAGCGAACTCTTCAATCTTGGAGGTCTGGATTTCCTCGACGCTCCGAGTCTCCCACCCCAGGCCGAAGGCCCAGCAGCGAAGACCCTGCGCCTTGTGTCCCAGCCGACGGAGCAGTTCCTTCCGTTTGTCGGAGAGGACCACCTGCTCCACCATGTCCAGCACCTCGCGGTTCCCGTTCATCTCGTTGATCGTCATCGCGATCTCCTGGAATGTCGCCCCACACCGTCTCGGTGGGGCTCTCCGTTGTCGAAGAACCCCCGGACGGTGGGGGTGCGGCGTTTGGCCGCGTTGGGTGAAACCAAGGATCAGAGTCTCAGGCGGGAGCGATGGATCAGGCCGCCGGCGGCGTGGTGGGATCCCACGGACGCATCCGCAGGATGTCCGCAACCTCCTCGTCGGACCGCTCGATCCCGGCACCCCGAAGGAGGACGAGCCGGTTGGGGCTGAGCGCGGTGCGTCCACTGTTGACGCGGCGCTTGGCCTTCTGCCAGGTCATCTTCTCCACGGGGCTGACTTCGTCCCCGGCCTTGAACCCTGTTGCCTCGGAAGCGCTTGTGATCTTCCAGTGATGCTCGCCCATGACGGAGAGGTGAACTGCCCTCCCGTTCCTGAACAACCGAAACGTCGTCTCTTCCACAAAGTCCTCCTGCTCCCGTGGGAGCGGCTAGAAACAAAAAAAGCCGCTCCCCCATCCCGGGAGCGGCCATGGTCCGATACGCGCGACCAGATCGCCCCCCGCAGATGGTTGATGAGCAGGGGAACCGACGTGAGAAGAAGTGAGGGAGCCAGGTCTACGAAGTCGTTGCCCCCGTAGAACAGCCAATCCGACGGATGGACCGCCGGATCAGCTCACCCGAGAACCGAGATGCGTGCCGGACACTACGCCGCACCCGAAGAACTGCCCATCACCTTGGGTCGACCGTGGACGTCTCTGCCCTCCACGACCCGGCCCGCCTTGACCAGGCGCCCGGTGATGTGGTTCAGGCAGTGCCCCTTCTTCAGGAGCACATCCAGGGCCTCGTCGACGAGGAGCCGGATGACGTCGCCGTCGAGGATCACGACCATTCCGGAAACGAGCTCGACGCCGGCGTCCTGGAACAGGACCCGAACGAAGAGATCGTTCACCGGAAGCTGACGATCCTCGTGACGAACCACGACTTCGCCCATGGGGGTAACCACGAGACTGAAGCCGCGCATCGCGACCTCGCGAAGATTACGGACCTGGACGAGACTGGCCAACGTCAGGCGAAGGCTCCGGCCGACCGCTTCGATCGGCCGCGCATCCTTTCCGCCCGCCCTGGCTTCGGCCGCACGGTCATTCACCTTGAGCAGCTGCCCGGCGAGGGTGGATACGAGTTCTGCAGGGTACATACGGCGTTCCTCCAAGAAAAACACGCACACACAAAAAAGAGGAATCCGGACTTGAGTTAGGGTCCGAGATTCCTCGTCACACGGGTTGCGCCACACAGGGACGCAACCGGTACAGGGAAAAAAGCTTCTTATCTCTCGCAGCCCGATTGTCAGTGAGCTCTCTGCGCCGGGGCGCGCGCACGCGCCAGGGCGCCGTACGGTCTACTGCCGGTCGGCCGGACCTCCTGCCGGCTTCGCGCTCTCATTGCCCAGCTCGGGCAATGAATCTTTGTGAAAGAGGACTTAGTCCATGAGTCGAGGCGTCATCCCGATCTCGCCCATGGCCATGATCATCTGGGGAATTGAGAGGAACTTGCCCAAGGCGAATGTGATCCAGATCATCGCGTAGAGGCGGTCCCGGGCCCACTCATTGGCCGGTGCGATGCCCGGGCAGCGGCACTCCTCCATCGTGGGGACGCCATCCGCAAGGTGCAGATGCACCTCCACGAAATGGAAAGTCAGACGGCGTAGGGCGGCATCGAAGTCGAAGTCGTCGACGTCCTCGCTGTCGTCGCCCGGATCGAGGCTGCCCAAGTTGTTCAGATGCTCGTCCAGGTCGTCATCGTGTCGGCCTCTGGCGGACTCGTGGTGCCGCGCACAGTCCTGCAGAGGATCCTCGACGGACTCGTTGGAGAGGGAGTCCTCGGGCGGGAGGAGATCCTCAAGGCTCGCACGGGTGCAGCCTCCAATGTCCTGAGAGCCCTCCCGCCAATCGTAGGGGACACTCTTGAGGCGGAGCTGCTCCCCCTTCTGGAAGACATTCGAGTCGATCACCCGACAGCGTACGTCGTCGATGGGGCGAACGAGCGCGTAGCTCCCGTCCAGGTCACGAAGCTCGCAGGGGATGAGCGTTTTCACGGTGGACCTCCTCATTTCTCAGTTGGGGGACACGGGGCAGAATCAGGCACACGTTGGAAGCCGATTGGTTCACCTTGGCGCGGAGCGCGCGGATGTCACGCAGGATGTCGTCCTTTTCCGAGAAGAACTCGCGGAAGGTCGTGCGGCCGCGCGCGGCGGCGAGCGGCGCCTCCCGGAGGAAGGAGTCCAGAAGCCGGGCCGTGCCCACGAGCGCACGGACCTCGAGAAACGTACCCTGGACGGCGTAGACGTCGCGCCGCTCGGACATCGAGAGGTGGCCCAAGAAGGAGGCCAGCTGCTCCGGCAGGTGGGCGTGAAACGCGACCATGCGTGTTTCGCGCGCACCGCCCGCCGAGGCCAGGCGGATCTCGCGATCTCGCGGCCCCGAAGGGATTGGGACCAGGGATTCCATGGGGACCTCCTTTTGATTCCTGCAAGGACTCCAGCGAGTCCAGGGCCTTCCCGCTCCCCGGTGAAGGAGAGCGGGAAGTCTCTCGACTCGGAGCAGTGGTCACGCCACTGCCGAGGGCTTCCGGGGCTGGAGGGCGGCCCTCACAAAGTCCCGGCGACCGTCGAGCTCCACGGTCAAGGCGTCCAGCCATTCCAGGAGCTCGGGGGGTCGGTACGCGTAGGCCAGACGCCAGATGAAGTTCAGCTTCTCCGTGGCCTCGCGCAGCACCGCACTCTTGATTTCCCGCTCGTCAAGGAGGCAACGATCGTTCATGGGTCTCTCCGCCCATTCCCCAACCGCTCCAGAAGTAGGCCGCCGCCTTCCGGCTCGGTTGCGGCAACCTGGAATCGATCCATCCCCGACGGCGTCCGGGGCACCCGGATCCTCTCCCGCAGCACCTGGTGTAGGTGCTTGGAAGGGATCCTCCCTGGGGAAAGGCGTTCAGCTCCGCGCTAGAGGATCTCCAGCGGGCGGGAGAAGACCCGGGTGGGTTGCCGCAACACGAGGTCACCCGACGAGGGGTGATCTTATGTGCGTGTTCGTCTCCATCTTTCACTCAGATGGAGAGTTCCCATTGTAAAAGAGCCAAGTATTTCGAAGCGCGCGCCCAGCGGCGCGAGCTAGAGCTTTCGGGATCCGCCGGCGAGGGCGAATCGGTCGGGATCCGTGGGCGCGGCCTTCGGAGCGGACGAGAGGTCCTTCCCCGGCGGCGAGCCCACGGGGGCCGCTTCCTCGGGCTCCCGCGCTTTCTTCTCGGGGTCCTTGAAGCCGGCCAGGACGAGGAGCGCGTAGAGCGCCTGGCGCACCCCGTGGATCGCGTCGTGCAGCTGCTGGTACCCCTGGTCGAGCTGGTCGCCGGTGATTTCGTGCTTGCGGACGCGGCCGACCAGCTTGGGCGGGCAGACCCGCATCACCCGGTTCACTTCGGGCAGCATCTCGACGAGCTCCCCTTCCTCCTCGCTTCCGATGAGGAAGGCCCTGATCTTGGACCACTCCTTCTTCGGAGTGGCCTGCATCAGCTTCAGCACGGCCGCCGGGATGCGGTCACTGCCGGAGATCTGGGGTTCCTTCCCCGGGATCGCGGCGTCATTCGGCTTCTGCGTGGTCATGCGGTCCTCCCATGTGTGGCCTTCAGCGTCCGCCTGGACACTAGGGCGACGGGCAGGTGGGCGGGCCAGGCGGGAAGGCCTTGCCTCCCCTTCCCTTCCCACTTCCTTCGCGTCGTCGTCATTCGTGTCCTCCGTATGACCAAGGAATGCCGGGAGCTCGAGGTCCCACGAAAAGCGACGTCGCTCGGAATTTGATCGAGATTGGCGGGGCGCGGTGGGTCTGAAGGCACAGACGCTGAGAGGGGAGAGCGTGCGCGGAGCCCAATTATGAGGAGGGGACTCGGATGCTGATCGATCGTCGAACTATTTTCGGCTATTCGTCGGATTCTGCGGGACCTCACCCTCCCGGCATTCCTTGGTCATACGGAGGGACTAACATGCGAACCTGGATCCTGGGAGTGCTGGCGGCGACCTGTGGGGGTCCCCTACTCACCCCTCAAGTTCCTCCCAAGCGGGAGGCCGAACTGCCGGTGCTCTTCTACTTCTTCACTCCGAATGCGAAGGGTTCTCTGGAAGGCGCGAAGCGGGTCGTCAGCTTCCTGAAGCTTCACCCGGGGCGGGTGAAGCTGCGACTCGTCATGCTGCTCGATGACTTCTCCGTCATTCAGAAGCTCGAAGAAGCTTCGCCGCTCTACAAGACCCTCAAGGAGCTTCAGTCCCAGGGGACGTTGGACATCCCCCTCTACGATGAGGAGGGTCTCGCCCTCGCGGAGCGCTGGCAAATCCGCTCGGTACCGGCGTTCGTCCTGGTGGCCCACGGACGCGCGCACCGGGCTCTGGGCCCGGTCGCCAACCTGGAGGAGTTGCTCGAATGCCGGCCATGACTCTTAAGCGGCTCCTTGCCGCCGTGGCTGTTGGCCTATCGGCCATGTCGTCAGGTCTCGAGGCGCAGGAGAAGCCTGCCGGTGACATGAAGGCCGGTCCACCTCCCGTCCGGCGTTTCTTCGACCGCCCCATCGACTACTGGCAAAACGGGCTTCTCTACGAGGACGAGCGCAAGCCGAACGCGCCGGCAAGCACCGTCCAGCCCGGGGGGAACCCGAAGGCGGCTCCCAGCGAATGGGGGCAGCTCGTCAAGCAGCCTGACGGGACGATGGCCTACCACGAGCTTCCGCGCCAGTTGATCGATGTGCTGGAAGATCCGTCCCCCGAGAAGATTCGGGCCTACTTCGAGTGGAAACTCGCGCGCACGCAAAAGATCATCCGCGCCGCGGAGGCGATGAAGGACTACAAGACCTCGCTTGCAGGCGGACCTGGTGCGGTGAAGGCGGATGTTCCGCATGCGCCCCAGGCCGCCGTCCCCGGCGACGCGGCGCCGCAGCAGAAGACAGCGCCGACTGTCCCTGGTGCTCCCGCCGTCAAGGTGCCCTTCACGGTTACGTACTTTCATCGCGGCGGTTGTCCGCACTGCGATACCCAAGACGCCGTCCTCGGCCGCTGGCTCAAGGACAAGCCCGAGGCGAAGATTCTCTCCGTTGAGTTTGGGGAAAAGCCCGAGCTCTGGCAGAGATTCCAGGTCCGCGGCACACCCTCGCTCGTCATCGAGGCGAGCGGCATGGGTAATCCCGTCTTCCTTGAGGGCGTGAGTCAGGAGGCCGAGCTCGCTCAGGCTCTCCTGGCGAGCAGCACCCCGCCACAGAAGAAAACATCTCGTGATGGAGGAGAAAAGAAGTGAAGCGTACTCGTCGGCTCTCGCGGGCGTTCGCGATCCCGCTCATGACGGCGTTCCTTGCCCTCGCCTCGCGGGGCAACGCCGCGTGGGCCCAGGGAATCTCGGATCTTCTGGGCGGCAACGGACCCGCCCAATCCCCGCCTTCTGGCACGCCGGATCTTCAACTGAGGTACGGCCTCGATCGCTCGGATCTCGGGCTCACCCCGGGTTTCGGAGGCCTGGCCTCGCCTGAGAAGAAGTACGTGGGCTTCTCCGCGCAGGCGGATCTTCGGATGATCTGCGGACAGTACGACCTCAAGGCGAGCCTCCAGCATCTCCTCGGGCGCGAAGCGCGGGAAGAGTTCCTGGAAGGCATCCTCAATACTCTGGTGAAGGAAGTCGTGGGATCCGGAATGGACCTCCTGTGCCAGGCGGAACCGACGCTCTGCACGATCCTCCAGAACTACCAAGTCTCCGCCAACATGAAGGTCGGCTACTACAACAACCTTTGCCAAGCCATCGAAAGCGCCGTGGTCGACTCCGCGAGGAAGAACTACGCCAATACCGTCGACCAGTGCCTCAAGGAGAAGAAGGATCAGGGAGTTCCGATCGATAAGGCGATGGAGGCGTGCCAGAAGAAGCCCACGCCTATCACGGGATTCCACGGAGAGGTGCTGGCCTCGTTCGACCTGGGCAAGGAGCTCGAGACGCTCTTCGGGGCGCTGGGGCTTAGTCCCGGCGCCACGAAGCTCGCCCAGCGCGTGAGCGATCAGACAAAGCAGCTGCCCGGCACGTTTGGAGCCCAGATCGATCCCAACTCGCTGACCACCTACTTCGACGAGAAGCGCCAATCTTATGCCGACAAGCTGAGCGCGCTGGTCGACCAGGCCGCTCAACGTCTCCCGGTCGCCACCGTCGACCTCCGGTTCGCGGTGCCGCCGGGTGCGCCTCCGCTCGCCGAAGACGAGATCCGGCAGATGGCGCTCATGTCCCCTGAGGAGCAGGCCGCGGCGCTCTCCTCGATCAGCACGGCGCTGGCCCTTTTCGAGATGGGGAACGAAATCCACGAGGTCGAACGCGCGCTCGAGGTCCTGAAGACTGCCCCGGGCGTCGACGAGGCCAAGCGCAACGAACTGGAAGCGCGCCGGGCCCGCCTCCGGACCGAGAAGATCCGGCTTGTCGAGCGGACGAAGGACCAGAGCCTCGTCCTGGAGGCCTACGCCTCCGCTCGAGGAATGGCGTCCCGGGAGTACTCGAAGCGTGTCGCCACCGTTCAGACCCAGGCGGGAGAGACACAGCGCCGCAAGGATGCGATGAACGACCTCCTGGCCCCCGGGGCGCTGCCCGCCCCCAAGGTGAGCAATCGAGGCCTGGTCGGGATGCAGGCCAGTTCCGGTTCGGGATGCAGCAGCTGCGGCCTGGAAGGCAGCTTCGGCTCCTATGGAGCGGACCGGTGATCTGCTCGCGAGCGCGCGCTCTTGGATCAGCGGCCGTCATGCTCGCGCTCTCGGCCTGCGCCGTGCCGGCGCCCCCTGCCCGGCAGCGGACTCCGGTCCGCTGGATCATGGTCGAGAAGTCGATCGGAGAGGTGGTCCCCGGCGGACAAAACGGCCAGGGCCAGGTGGATCCGCGTTCGGCGATCGTTACGCTGCAGCCCCTCTACTCCGAGGACGTGAATTGGGAGGTAGTGGTCGAGCCGCATGACTTCTACGTCGAGATCCTGGAAGTTACGCCGCGCGGACAGGCGAGTCCCGGAGAAACGGTAAATGCCAGAGTTCGGGTCGCACGCGGCCGCGAAAGCGAGATGTATCGCCTGACGGCACGCGCGTCGGGATCGGATGTGCAGATCGTCGGCGGGCGCGAGCAGATAGTCCGGGGCAGTACGCCGACCAGTTTTCGGTTTACGAGCCTGGTGCCGGGTCGCGGCGGCATTGCGATCGGTGTTGAAAAGGTAGATCCTCGCGATCCCTGAGTCTTATAAAATGCCCGGATCGCAGGTGAGACTCCTTCCGTTTGTCATCGAAGGCGAGATGGAGCACGAACTGAAAAGGCCCTGGACCCGCAAGCGGATCATTGACGAGATCCGCGCCCTGCACCGCCGAGGCTTGCCCCTCAACGGCCAGAAGATGATTCGCCGCATGACTCTTTACGGGCACGCTCGGAGACTCTTCGGGAACTGGGAGAAGGCCATACGAGCCTCTGGACTCAACTACGACGAGATTGCACTTCGGAGACTTTGGACCAAGACAGCCATCCTGCAGTGGATCCGAACTGAGAATAAGACCGGACGTGATCTTCGACCTGGCGTGACGAAGAAGAAACATTCCGGGGTGTTCAACGCCGCGCTCAGAGAATTCGGGTCCTGGTACGGGGCCATCCGAAAGGCCGGCATTCGTTCCTTCCCGGAAGTGCGCTTCAATCGCTGGTCCAAAGAGAAGATCATCCGGGCGATTCGGGATCTTCGCCAGGTGCCACCGGCCTCGGAGATCGCCCAGACAAACCCTAGCCTGATGTCCGCGACGAGCTACCACTTCGGAGGCTGGCGCCCGGCCGTGGAAGCAGCAGGTCGCGCGTGTCCGTCGGGCGCTTGTCCCTTCAAATGGACTCGCGAAACCATCTTGAGAATCATCAAAGAGAGGCTTTCTCGCGGGCAAGACCCCCAGTCCACCAGCTTCAAAGATCTAGGGGCCTTTGTGCGTGCGGCATCCAGGCAGTTCTCGGGATGGCGTAATGCCGTCAAGGCCGCAGGGTTCAGCACTCAGAAACTGATGGCAAGCCGGTATGTGTGGAAGAGGAACGAGGTCCTCCGTGTCATCCGCGAGCGCGATCAGGCGGGCCTCTCGAACGCAGTAGCCCAGGCGGAGAGGGAGTGTCCCGGTCTAACGAGGGCCGGCCATATCCTCTTCGGAAGCTGGCCCAGCGCAGTGCGGGCCGCGGGATGCGCTCTCCCTGATAAAGCAAAATGGACCAGATCGTCGCTGACCAAGCACCTGATTGCTCATGCTGAGGATGGATTCGCGCCGCGTGCCAGGGAGCTAGGGGAGTCTATCTCGGCCGCAGCATGTCGCCTCTTTGGTTCGCTGCGGAACGCGGCTCGGGAGGCGGGCTTACGGCTGCAGCCCCAAAGGTGCAAGTGGACCAGAGAGCGCGTGCTGAAGGGAGTGAAACGACGTCTCAGGCAGGGTCTTCCGCTTTCAGGGGATGCTCGATTGATGCAGGCGGTGCTCCGCCGCTATGGAGGAGTCGCCGGCGTCGAAAGAGCGCTGTCCCGTCGCACAGACGTCTCGACGGCCGCCCGCGAGTCCCGATGAGCGATCCCTCGGGGTGCTGCCGCTGGTCCGAACACCAAGCACCATTCACTTCAGCATTCCCGGGATTGGCATCATCCCTCCTGCCCCTTAAGATGGATCGCGAGGATAGCTAAAGGCTTATGGAGGCGTCACCGAACGGAGTGTGCAGCCGCCGTCGCAAGATCCTGATCAGTCTCTTCATCATCTTTCACTTCTCGTGCATCATCGCTTGGGTGCTTCCCAAGCCGTCCCCGATCAAAACGTGGCTTTTGAGCCTGAGTCTTCCTCTGCCGGGCCACAGCCGTGACGCCGGCGAGGCAAGTTCTCAGTGGAAGATCAAATCACGGCCGATCATTGCGGAATACATTCACCACACGGCGCAATGGCAGGACTGGGCGATGTTCGCGCCCAATCCCGTCCAGACGAACCAGTACCTCGGCGCTCATGTGATCTACGAGCGTGGGAACTGGAAGGAGTACACCCTTCCGCGCCTCGATCAGATGAACTGGGTGGAAGCCTGGCTGGAGAAGAGGTATCGGAAGCTCAAGAACCGACTGATCGACGAGAAGCGACCGGAGTTCTTCGAGGACCTGGCCAGGTGGATCGCCCGCCAGCAAAGCGAATCGGGCAATCGTGTCACTCGCGTTTCCGTATTCATGTACAACTCGCCCATCCCTCGCCACGATCGAAAGGATCTCGGGGACCCACACACGGCCGCATGGTTGAACTACTCCGAGATCCTCCGCGAGAAGGCGGTCTACTCCCCGACTCTCGTGCTCGACTACTTCGTCAAGCCGGGGGATCTCGAATGAAGCGACTTCTTCGGGACTGGGATCGCTTCTTCTTCCAGCCGCAGTCGGCTCGGGTGCTGGGCGTCTACCGGATTGCCATCGGGCTGCTCACGCTCTACAGCTTTCTCCTCTTCGCGAAGGATGCGACGGCCTTCTTCTCCGATCAGGGCGTCTTGCGAGTGGAAACGGTGGACCGCGTCTACAGCCGGCATTGGCACACGCTCCTCGCCTACATCCGGAGTCCCTTCGGGGTGAAGTGCATGCTAGCGCTTCTCTTCGCCGCCGGGGTGTGCTTCACGATCGGCTTCCAGACGAGAGTGTCCTCGATCGCGCTATTCGTTCTCGTGACCTCCTTCCATGAGCGGAACAACCTCGTCCTCAATTCAGGAGACACGGTGATCCGGACGATGCTGTTCCTGTTCATGTTCGCGCCGGCGGGCGCCGCGCTCTCCGTGGATGCGCTCAGGCGGCGACTCCGGAGTCCGGATCCCGCCGCCTGCAACCCCATGCTGGTAGCCCCCTGGGCCCAGCGGATGATGCAGCTGCAGGTGGCTATCATCTACTTCACGACGGTCTACGCGAAGAGCCGTGGCGATCTTTATCACAATGGGAGCGCGATGTACTACGTCTTCGGAATCGTCGACTTCAGCGTGCACGGCATCGAAAACCTGATGAACTATCCGGTTCTCTACTCGGCACTGACCTTCGCGACGCTTTTCGCGGAGATCGCCATTTCGTTCCTGATCTGGTTCCGGGCGACGCGGCCGTACGCCGTAGCGCTTGGCATCCTGCTCCATCTGTGGATCATGTGGTGCATGGTTCTGCCGGTCTTCGGGGTGCTCATGATCGCGACGTATCTTTGCTTCTTCACTGAAGAGGAGTACGAGGGCACGATGACCTGGCTGAGGCAGCGCTTCGGGCAGACGCGAGTCTGGCGCCTGGCCGAGGAGATCCCCGGTCAGCTCCTGGCTGCGCCCTGGTTCCGCCGCCTGGCGGGCCGGCGGACGCCGGCCGGCCCGGCCTAGAAGTATTCGGCCCGGAACCGAGACCCGCGGCAGTACGTGGCCCACGCCGCTTTGAGGTACCCAATCCCGTCATCGGCGCTATAGGGACCGGCAGTTAGCGCGACCAGCAGTGCATCGGCGTCTGAAAGCTCCACGGGGCCGATGTCCTTCCCTGACAGGAGTACGACCTGGCCATCCCGAACCTCGTAAACGGAAGGAGGCTGCTCCCAAGTTCTCACGATGAGGCCTCGCACGGGGGTTGGACTTGGGATAGTACCCTCGTCTTACGAAGATTGTTTAGCCTCCTCCGGGGCGCTGACCTGCCACCAGCTTCGATGTGAGCGGCTCGACGTGCGACCGTGGTACACTCCCCGCATGCGGGAGATCCCCCCAAAGCTGCACCTGGGCACCTCGAGTTTCTCGGAGCAGTCCTGGGTCGGCCCTTTCTACCCTCCTGGCACTAAGCCGGCCGACATGCTGCCCTTCTATGCAACGAAGTACTCAGCTGTCGAAGTGGACTCCACGTACTACAGGGCGCCTAGCCTCTCGATGTGTGAGCGCTGGGCGGCGGTGACGCCGGCGGGCTTCCGGTTTGCGCTCAAGGTCCCCAGCGACATCACCCACAAGAAAGCCCTCCTGGGCGCCGAGGGGGATTGGGAGGCCTTCCTCAAGAACGTGGCTCCACTCGGGCCGAAGCTCTGCTACCTGGTCCTGCAGTTTCCCTACTGGAACTTGAAGAGTGCCATCCCGACCCTAAAGGAGTTCCTTTCACGATTGGGCACGTTCACGAGCCAGACTAAGTCCCCCTGCCCCCTGGTGGTCGAGACCCGAAACCCGAAGTGGATCGGGAAAGATCTCCTCGACTTCCTCCGGGAGCGGCAACTTATCCTCGCCCTCCAGGATCAGCAGTGGATGCCTCGGCCAAAGCAACTTTGGGAACAGTGGGGAGACGGCTTGAAGACGGGAAAGGACATTTACGTCCGGATGCTGGGTGAACGAGACCGGATTGACGCCCTCACCAAGACTTGGGACAAAATTGTGATCGACCGGACCGAGCAGACCGCCGAGTGGCTTCCCCTCCTCGAGAAGTTCCTGAGCCAGGAACAGGATGTGAACCTCATGATCAACAACCACTACGAAGGTCACGCGCCCGACTCGATCGAGAAGTTCAAGCGTCTTTGGAAGACGGGCTTCACTAAGGACCCTGGACCGGTCGCCAGCTAGAGGACCGCGTGTGCGGGAAGGCTTCTCAAAGCCAGTGGGCTGGAGGCTCCCTCTTATTGGTGGTCCCCGGAAATGAGCTAGGAAGGACCGGGGCTAGAGGCCGGCACCTGCGGGCCGGCGATTGGGACGTCGATCCAGAACCGGCTTCCACGTCCCACGGCCGACTCGACTCCGACGGTGCCGCCCATCCGCTCGGCCGCCCGACGCACGATCGCCAGACCAATCCCCGTCCCGGGATAATCCTCGGTCGGATCGATCCGCTCGAAGACCTGGAACAGCTTCGGATGGTGTTCTGGGGCGATTCCGATCCCGTTGTCTTCCACCCAGACGCGCACCCGCCGCCTCTCCTTCTGGGACGAAATCCGGACCCTGGGACTCGTCCCGGGGGCGACGAACTTCACGGCGTTCGAGATGAGGTTGGTGAGCGCCTGGGTGAGAAGGAGGCCGTGCCCCATCACTTCGGGAAGGGGCTTCGAGACGGTCACCTCGGCGTTCCTGGCCGAGAGCTCGGCTTCCAGGTCTTCCAAGACCCGACTTACGACGGCCTCGAGGTCGGTTTTCTCGAGGACGACGTCCTGACGATGGATGCGGGTGTAGGAGAGCAGGTCCGTGATCAGGGAGTCCATGCGCCCGCCGGCCCGTATGATGCTTTCGAGGTACCCGCGCTCGACCGGACCCAACTTGGGCGCCGCCTCCTCGCGGAGCAATTCACCGAAATTATGGATCGAGCGGAGCGGTGACCGGAGGTCGTGCGCGACGGTGTAGGCGAAGGAATCGAGCTCCGTGACGGTCTCGCGGAGGGCGCGGGTCTGCTCCCGGACGCGGTCATCGAGCTCGGCATTCAAGGTCCGGAGCTTCTCCTCCGCGGCCCGCCGCTCGATGAGGTCGGCCGCTTGCCGGGCCAGGATGTCGAAGAGGCGCAGGTCCCGTTCGGAGGGCTCGTGGGGCTCCCTCCAGTGGGTCGAGATCATGCCCACGATTGCCCCGCCGCGGGAGATGAGCGGCGTCGTCTGGACCGCGCGGATCCCGGTCCGGAGGCACGTGTCCAGATCCTCCGTGCCGACCATGAAGTCGCAGCGTTCCACGTCGGGGGCGATCACGCGGCGGCCCTCCCGAAGGGCCACCCCGCACGTGCTCCCCGAACCCGGACGGACGTACTCCCAGAACCGGGCCGCCTCGGGGCTGAACCCCCGGAAGGCGAGGAGCCGCAGTTCCTTCCCGTTCCCCCGGTCCGAGAGCATCTGTATGCTGGCATACTGGGAACGCATGATCCGGGTCGCCGCGTCCATGATGCCTTCGAAGAGGGCCTGGGCATTTCCCTCGAGGATCAGCTCTGCACCGACCCTCTGGAGGAGCTGGACGTCGGCCAATTCCCTTTCGAGTTCCGCGCGGCCCTTCCGGAGGGCCTCCTCGGCGCGCCGGCGCTCGGTGATGTCCACCGCGGCGCCCAAGACCCCCATTACCCTCCCCCGGCCGTCCCGCACGGGCCTGAGGCAGCCCTCGTAGGTCCGGCCGGACCGCTCCTCGGAGTAGGTGACCTCCTGACCCTCGAGCGCGCGCCGGTGGGCGGCGAGCGTCGGGTGCTCCCTCCCGTCCTTTTCCGGGAGGAGCTCTGCCATCGGTTTCCCGATCAGGAGCTCCGGCGTCGGGATGTCCCCCTTGCCGTAGAGGGAGCCGCCGCAGAACGTCAGTTTCAGGTTCTCGTCCACCGACCAGAGCGCCAGCGGGAGCTGATCGAAGAGGAGAGCGAGCCGGTCTCGTCCCCGCCGGAGTTCATCCTCCTTCTCCCGGCGGGCGAGGGCCCGCTCGGCGTAGAGGTTGGCCACGGTCCTGATTTTGGACTTCAGGATGTCGGAGTCGACCGGACGCCGTACGAAATCCACCGCCCCGAGCGAGTATGCCTGCGAGAGCTCGACCAGGCTCGGGTCGCCCGAGGAGAGGAAGATGAGGGGGATATCCTTGTGCCGCTCGCGCTTCCGAATGAGCGCGGCCGTCTCCAGGCCGTCGATCCCGGGCATCCGGAGGTCCATGAGGATGCACGCGAACTCGGTCTCGAGCATCCGCTTAAGAGCATCCGAGCCCGAGTTGGCGAGGACGACCTGGTAGCCGAGTTGCCGGACCACCGACTCGAGGGCGACCAGATTGGCCGCGAGGTCGTCGACGATGAGGACGACGGGGGTGGAAGTCTCCCGCGATGGAGCCTGACGTGCCAGCCCCGCCTGTTCCTCAAGATTCCCCATTCGATGTTCCACGTTCTCAGGGACGGCCGTCTCGGGACAGTCCGGTTCGTCCTGATAAGAGATTGGGCCGGTGGTCATCAACGACGAGGATGGGGGCACGCAATCCCGATCGCACTTCTGATGAGGGGTGCTCGCTGGGACTCGCTGGATCATCGGATCTGCGATGTCTTTGATCGGAGTTCCCCACCTGAGACCCCCTGTCAGACCAATCGTCCGACTGGAATAGACCCTCTGCCCAGACCTAGCCCAGCATAAGATCCAAGTAGGCCGCAATTGTTACGCCAATTTGAACAATTGGGCGTAACACTCGGAGTCATTGCGGATCAATAGGGGTTAAGATGCCCTCTCTGATTCCTTTATCGGCCATCCTTGATTCTCTCTGGGTATTACCGGAAAGATTCGCCCCCACGCCCGAGACATCATGACTTCAGTACCCGGTAAACCGAAGGTGTTGATCGTCGACGACCACCCCGCCAACCTACTCGCCTTCCAAAGTCTGCTGGAGCGCGACTACTCCCTGGCGGTCGCGGAGAACGGGCAGGAGGCGCTCAAGCTCGCGCTCCGGGAGCCGTACAGCGTCATCCTCCTCGACGTCCGCATGCCCGGAATGGACGGCTTTGAGGTGGCCGAGCTCTTGCGCAAGCGCGACCTCACTCGGCACACTCCCATCGTCTTCATGTCCGCGTACGATCACTCCGTCGTCCAAGCGAAGAAGGGATACGTCGCGGGGGCCACGGATTTCATTTTCAGTCCCGTCGACGAAGACCTCCTCAAGTTCAAGGTCGCGACCTACGTTCAGATTTCCCTGAGGGATGAATCCATACGCCGGCAGATCCTCGAGCTCCAGTCTGCAATGGACGAGCTCCAGGCGGAACTTCGGAAGGGCAGCCCTTCGGACCCGGTGGAGAAGAAGATGCTCGCGCTTAAGAGCAGAATGGGCGAACTCCATCGGGACCTGGGCATTCCGACGAGCTGAGGCCGGCCGGGTTCTGGCGCCCTTTCGCACTGCATGCGTCGAGGTCCCGGTCGAGCAACCTCCCCTCAAAGACTCTGGACCCTACCGTAACGAAAGTGGGGTCCGAGGATCTTCGGCCCGGGAGGCCACCGTAGCGTAAATCAGGCAGACTCTTACGATCACCGATGGGTAAGGAGGGTCGTTCGTAGGAGATGTAGACAATGGAAAATTTCTGCCTCGAGGAGGCAAGAGCGCTTTCGGCCCTTTTGTGCTCCAACTGCGGCCAACCCTTCACCCTGATCGCGGGAATTCGAAGTCTGAGCTTCCACTGCCCCTCGGGTCATTCGACCCTGCTTAGTCACCTGATCCGGCGACGCGCAGGAGTACCGTTGGAAGCCCTGGAAGACCTTAGTCTCGCGTGGGAAGGGAAGTTGAGAAGCCTGCGCTCGACCGCCGCCCAAGCCGGAGCCGACGGCTATCCCGACCTCGCATCAAACTTCCACCGAGAAATCGCTCTCCTCCAGTCGCGTCAGGAAGCCCTTTGGAACGAGCTCGGAGCCGCGGAACTACGGAACTACCGGGAGAGATCGCTCGCGGCCGGCGCTTGATCGCCACGGCCGCCAACAGCGGCGACACCGCGTCATTTCCGCAAGTCCCCTACCGCCTGCCGGGTTCTTGATTTCAACGCGAACGGATATGGGTGGACGGGTAGCGTTCAGCACCGTAATAATCCTGTTCGGATTGACGGGCATCCCTGACCGGGGCAACGTGTTGAGCAACCTGAAAGACGTTCGCGAGGGCTGTCGGGAAAAGGGTCGCGGTCTGCTCGAAAAGCGGAAGGCCTGCCATTTAAAGCCCGGTCACGCTTCTGACGGATGCGGCTACTTCGAAGGCAAGTACTGCTACCTGAGCGTCGACTGCCGGACCGTCGACGGCAAACCTCTCTGCTGGATCTCGATCATCGACCACTATTCGGGCCAGATCCTTCTCTCCCGTCCTTGCCCGGACACTCCCGAGGCGGCAAAGCACGGCCGCGAGTTCTTCACGGAGAAGGGCCCGGCACGGGAGTAGGCGTGTCGTCTTCCGGATCCAGCATTTCCCGCGCCTGTTCCAATGCCCGCGTTGCCGCACAGAGAAGTCGCAGGGCCGCGCGCAGGGCTTGAGATCGTTCTTTGCTGGGAATCCGCTCCGCGGCCTGACGAAGCGCCAAGCACTCCTCGTATGTGAACGAGATATGTGCCATCCTATCCAGGGCCTCGCTGGCCCCGCCTCACCCCTGCGTACGACGGCGCTGCGATGGAGGTTACTCTACATCTACGAAAGGCTCCCCCGGTTAGCGGGTGTATCGGTAGAGCCGAGACCCGGCAGCAAAGCGGGGCCGCGTGGCGGCACGGATCGCTCGCTGGGTAATAGGATCTTCAGTGCGGATGCCTCGGATGATGGCCTCGCCGAGCTCGACGTGGCGCGGGGAATGCAGGCAGGCCACTCGTTCCGTAACCTGTTTGTGCAAACAAGCAAGTTCTGCTGCCTCTGACTCTGTGTCCGGCATGATTAGCCCCTCCCGTATCCAGCCTCGGAGGGAGTCTAGCCGGCGAGTGTGACATTCTGAGGCACGAACAAAGCTCCCTACCTACGAATCCTCCTCGAGCGCCCACCAGCGTCGTTCCTGCCAGTGCCAGATCATCGGCTGGTTGGGGTAGTTCGGGTGCGACCAGCGGTCGTCCGCGGACAGCGAGTCATAGTAGGCGGCGTATTCTTCACGAGGCTTCCATTGGATTGGCGCCTGCACATCGATGTCGGACCACTTTCTCGCCATATTTGCCCTGGCAGAATACTCCATCCTACGATCTGGTCAGGGCGAATCGGTTTGCCTTACGCTCGTGTGGCCTGCCGCGCAAGTCCCTTCACCCTCTGGAGGAGTGCCTCCTCGGCCCCTACGGGTCTCCGGACTTCGAGAGTGGACTGACCGAAATCCGGGGGCATTTTGATCAATGCCTCTTCTCGAGAAAGGAGCGTGACGCGCGCCCCCTGGGGCTTGATCTCGGCAATCGCCGCGCGAACCCTCTCCAGGAGCCGTCGGAGCACTTCGGGAATACTGACTCCGCTTCCCACGGGGGACTCGAACCGCCTAAGTTCATCGGACCCTTGCCATAAGACAGCGGCGGCGGCGACGCGAACGCCCTGCCCACCGGCAGCCGCGGCTACCAAGAACGATGCAGCACTCGCTCCTACGGCCGGCATCGGGACGGCGGAAATGAGTGATGGCTTGGTCGAGACCCCGGAGGGCGCTTCTAGCTGGGTGGAACGATCTCGCAGCGCCTTTCGTGCGAGGGCGTCGGCATCCCGATTCTTATCGCGGGGAATGCGGAGGTAGGTGACGCTTCCGAAGGATGCGGCCAGGGTTTGGGCCTCCTCCCAAAGGGAGCGTATTCCCTCGTCCAAGACCTTCCACTCTTGCCTCATCTGACTGATGACGAGCTTCGAGTCCCCCATCACGGTGAGGGAGGTGCCCGGAGGTACGTGTTTGCCAGCGAGCCTCAAACCTGCGATCAACCCGTGATACTCCGCTTTGTTGGAGGTTGTCCCCCTCCCGATGTTGCCGCACGTTTGGTCCTTCATGCTGCCGTCCAGCCGAAGTAGAGCGCCGAAGGTTCCCACCCCGCCAGGGTTCTTGGTGCATCCGCCGTCGAACTGCACCACGGCGCCGGCGACGGCACCAGGATCGACTCGGGAGCGGGTCGAAGAAGGTCCCCGTTCGATCCACCACTTGGCCTCCGTTCGGGCGGAGACTCCGGCGAGAAAGGACTGTCGCCCCGACTCGTCGAGGAGCCGGGCGAGCTCTGCCGCGACATGCTTCTGTCGGAGGACGATGGCGTACTGGATCTGCTTCGAAGTCCCTGTGAGTTCGGGCAGCCCGAGTTCCCTGGCCTGCGGAGCAGCAACCGCCGCCTGTTCCTCGAGCCAGCAGGATGAGCACGAATTGCCCCGCGTCTTGCGGTCGAGGCTCTTTCCGCAGCGGCCACAGGACTTAGCAGACGACGGGGCACGAGCTTTTGAGCCTGGCTTGCTGCGGAGTGGCTTCTTTTTCCCCATGGACTCTCCAAGCCGGAGAGTACAGAGGTCTGCCCGGAGGTGCAATGTATTTGCTCCCGCCGGCCCCCCTTTAGGCGCATGAGACCAGCGCACTCAAGGTGAGGCCGCAGGTGGCGCAGGCTTTCCTTGCGGAGGGTGACTGCGGCTAGCCTTGACAAGCGCTCCAACTTCACTTCAAATGCTATTGCCTGCGGGAGGCACCCGATCCTCGGAAAGCACAACGCGCACCCGCAAACCGAAGTGTCATTGCGGCCGATAACCTCTTTCGACTCGGCCTGCTGGAGGATGCAGACGAGCAAGGAGGTTGATTGGCTATGACTCCCGATCCCCTCGAATTCTACAAACAGCTCGCCAAGACTCTGCTCCGTGCCATTCGCGACGGGGATGCCCAGGCGAAAGAGCGCGTCCGCAAGAACCATCATAAGTTCGCCTCATCGGCGTCGTTCGACGGCTTCCGACTCGCTGATGCGCAGTACGTCCTCGCGCGTGAACAGGGACATCCAAGCTGGTCGAAGCTGAAGATGGATTTGGAATCACGTCCTTCGGTACACGCCACGCCCTATGAAACCAGCCTGGCCCTCGTGAAGAGCGAAGCTTTCCGTGCGGATCCCGAGGGCTCCCTTCGAATGGCGCATCCTGTCTTGAAGACGCAATATGGTCACCTGCTCAAAGAGATCCTTTCGCACGTCCGCAAAGATCCGCAACTCCTGAAGCCGGAGTTCGCGGAGCGCTGGGACATCATCCTCGACGAGCTTCTCTATCCGCTGGAAGACAGTGACTTTGAGTCCCTGTCCGAAAGCGACTAGCAAGCCCTCGCGATCGATCGAATCGGATGACGATGCGAGGGTGCGTTGCCCCCGCTTGATGTCATCCTTCCATAGGAGGTGCGTCATGGCCAAAGGCAGCGGAAGCAGCGGCGGCGGAAAGCCCGGCGGTACCGGCAAAGGTGGAGGCTCTGCCCAGAATCCGAATTGGCCGAGCACCACGGGGAAACCGTCCGGGGGTGGCCGGGGTAATAGTCCGCCCGGAAAGTAGCTAACCGTCCGGTTGGGCGGCGTCGGAGCGATCCGGCGCCGCCCTGGCTCCCCCGGATTCCTCTTAACTGCCCGGGAGCAGCGTGGCCAGGGCGAGGGCGCATTCCGCGCAGCTCGCGCCGAGGGGGCTTCGGCCCAGGAAGCGATCGTCACCCAAGGGCTGCCGGCAGAAGAAACAGATGCGGAGACCGGCATACCACCGATCGGCTACCTCTACAAGGAGCCGGTCCCACTCCGCGCGGCACTCGCCGCAGAGATCACCTCCCCTACACAGCGCAGCTCGGGGGAATGCATGCAGGTGTCCCAGCTTCCCGCAACGCGAGCAGGCCAAGTCCTGGTGCCCCGGCTCCGCATCGCGAGCGGTGCGGGAACGATGCTTGGCGGCAATCATGGAACCCTCCTTCAGACTGCGGCAGCGGCCTCCCGGCGCCCCCGCCTATCGGGCGATTGGACGGACTCGGAGGCGCTCGAAGGTACCGGCGCCGTCGGCACGGCTCCCAGCACGCCACATCGCCGGATATGCTCGTAGATGACGCTTTCCTTGGCCGAGGAGCAGAGTTTCCAGGCTTCTTCGAGAATGTCTACCACGCCCCATTGCAGCGCCTGGAGGCCCAACTCGGCCTCGAACGACATGAGCCGGCGACGGAGCAGCTGCTCGATCAGCCCCCGGAGGAGGCTCTGGAAGCTGGAGTAGTACTTGTCGTCATACTTGGACGAGGGCCCGAGCCTGAGGCACCAGCCGTGGCTGTCGACCAGGATCTGGGGGTAGCCTTCCCCCTTCTGGCCCAACGCAGCGACTTTCTTCCAACCGTTACTCATGTCGATTGTCCTCTCGTGCAAGCACCCTCGGTCCCGGGGGGTACGATGTTTTGCTCGGTGGCGATGACGAGGAGTTCCTTCTGCCATGGGTCCAAGCCTCTCCAGTCCACCTTCTCCGGCTTCCCGAGAAAGGTGCCCGTCTGAGCCCTTGGGGCTACCCGTCGAAGCTCCACCAGTGCTACCTCTAGCTCGGCGGCCCAGTTGCCCGTGGAACCCGGTCTAAACGCACGGATGTACGGGAGCCGTGTGGGGTACCCTTCGGCGATCCTGCGCATACGGGCATACACGAGGCGGATCCGGCGATCGTCCCGCGCGCGGGGACCCAGGCGATCGAATTCGATCCTCCAGCGAAGGGCCCACGTGAGGTAGAGAGTTGCCGCGTGATCACTGGCGAGGCGTGAAAAGGCAGACCCATCAATCTCATCGAGGAGATTGTCGAGCGGGCATTCCAGAGGAATGGCATCGACAGACGACTGCGCGGCCGAATTCGGAGCGGGCTCCGGCAGAGCCAATTCTTTCTCGAGGGCGCGCTCCTCCTGCTTCAGGGCATCGATCAGAGCCGGGAGATCCGCCGAGCTGCGCCCGCCCAACTTCGCAAACTCCGTGAGCTTTGCTTGCAGGACCAGGCGCTGGATCCGGACCAGGCCGAGGGCATCCTCCTTGGCCTGGCGCTCCTGGCTCCTCTGGGCGGGCTGGGCCTTGGCGAGCGTGAGTTCGCGGTCGACCTGGCAGAGCAAGCGGTCATATTCGTGCTGTTCCATGGCGTTCCGGCTCCTTTCAGGAGCTGTGGTCCCCAGGCAGACTTCTCCTCGTCCGCCACCGGGGGAACGATCGAGGCGGAGTGGCGTCAGGCCTTTCGAGGGATAGTTCTTGGATGGGCGCAGCAAGGGTCATGCGGCATCCACTCTTCTGCTGACCTGATCGGTCAACTGTCTGATCTTCGCCTTGACGGCGAGGATCTTGGCGGGGAGGTCCCCTTTGACGTCAGTGTTTCTGGCCAGGACCCGGGCGTAGCCCAGGCGCAGCCTCCCCAGGGCCTTCCGAAGCGCGGCCAGCCGACGTTCGGTTCGTCCATAAGCTTTCATGTTTCCCTCCATTCGATTGGTCAGGAGAATCTCTTATTTGTCGGTTCCGGGAGAATCCGTGAGCGGTTCGCAATCCCGGTAGAACCGGGCCATTAGCAGGTCGAGCGAAGCGACCGCGAGCCCGAAGTAGTCCTCGATCGGTCGGGCATTGCCGGCGTAGGCGTCGCGAAGCATGGCGATCGCGTCAGCGCGATACCGGCCTCCGTCGAACGTCATGAGGAAGTACACCGCGGCGCCGACGCCGCGATAGTTCATCAGGATGTCCCCGGAGTCCCATTCCTTGATCGTGGCGAACTTGAGCACATCCCTGAGCGAATGCTCCTTCTGCCCCGCGCGCAGGCCCGCCCGATACGTGACCAGGCGACTGTGATTCTCCAGTGCGCCCAGACTCAGCGTCCCGTTCTTGAAGAAGGCGTCCTCGAGATAGACGGCCGCGCCTTCGGCCAGCCACTGGGCCGGGCTGCCGTCCTGGGAGAACTCCCCCAGGATCTGGTGGGTGAGCTCATGCTGGAGGGTGCTTTCGACGAACGTGTCGCCCTGCGCGTGGAAGTAAGAGGCATGTTTCTGAGAGGTGTAGAAGCCGGCCGCCCAGGCGACCGGAGGCTTGGCCTCCTTCACGTACTGGTCCTGATCGCGATAGAAGTTGATCAGCAGGCGCTTTCGCATGGGGGCCATGCCGAAGATCAGGGACCCGGAGGCGCCCTTCCCCGCGAAGAAGAGGTCGTACTGGCGGAAGGCCTGGAGGAAGAAGGCTTCGAGCCGCGCGAGAACCCGGACTGAGAGCTCGAGGTCCGCGGTGGAGTAGAGTTCGAAGTGTTCGCTTCGGAGCTTCCAGGGCGTCGGGGCTTGAGCGTGCAGGCGGTTCAGGTCCGCGAGCTTCGCCCAGCGCTTCCCGTCGAGGTCGAAGTAGTCCCCAGCGTCGTAGCGAGTACGCTCCTTCTCGAGGACCCAGCCGAGCTTCTCGTCCCAGGTCAAGCCCGCCTTCACCTGGTCGACGTCGAAGGGACGAAGCCAGCGAGAGCCGAGGCGGGTTTCGCCGAGACCCCGGTGGGCGCGCTCGTTGTCGGGATCGATCCGGAGGAGCCATTGATAGAGATCGAAGGCGAGGCCGTGCTCGCCGGCGGCGAGGCACCGATCGACCGCGAAGAAGAGCCGATCGACCAGGGGCTTGACGACGGCGCCCAGGCGCTGGGTAAGGTCCTTCGCGCGTTTGCGATCCTCATCCGCGGCGCCGGGAGAGTGCTCCAGGGACGCGACGTCGGCGCGGAAGGCCGAGGCCTGCGCCGGGTCCGAGACGAGCTCGCCGGCCAGGGAGCCGAGACGTGCCTTCACCTCTGCCGGGGCGAAGCGCTCGGACTTCATCCAGGCCAGCAGCTTGTCGAGGTCAGCCCGGGCCGCCTGGCCCCGGCCGGCCATGAACTCTCGCACGGCCTTCCGGCTTTCGGACCGCATGGACCGAAGGCGCTCGCGAGCCGCCAAGTCGCTGGCGGCGCGTTCCGGAGGGGCAAGCCGCGCCAGGACCTGGGCCACCAGCGTCCGCTGCTCGACCAGCTTGTTCTTCGCGCACCAGGCCTCCAGGTCGCGAAGCGCAGCGGGCCCATCGGCCGCTTTCCACATCGCGTCGAACTGGCTGCCGAGTTCCTGCGGGCCTCTCGGGCCGGGCGTGAGCGCCTGCTCCGCAGAGAGACCCCGGGGAGCCAGGAGAGCCAGCAGGCTGACGGCCAGGAGCGCCGACAGGCGGCCCCCCTCCCCGTCGCGGATTCGCTTGGTCTTCATCACTCGTGTCCTCCGTATGACCAAGGAATGCCGGGAACTCGAGGTCCCACGAAAAGCGACGAAAGCAGGATTTTCGTTGTGATCGGGCGGATCAGGCGTGCCCGCTAGACGGTGGGCGATTGGAGTTCGGCGGTTCTGCCGGCAGGGGCTCCGGCCGCGTGCCGGGTGGCGTCCCCGAGGCGGCTGGCATCGGCCTCCTGGTCCTTCCGAAGCCCCGAGACGAAATGGATCCGGTCACAGACGACCGTGATCCGGCTGGCTCCCGCACCGCCCGGCTGGCGCCACCGATCGTCCCGCAGGCGGCCGTCAACGATGACGCGGGAGCCCTTCTTCAAGTAGCGGAGACAGGCCTCGGCCGTCCGGCCGAAGGCGACGACCGGAATGAAGTCGCGGGAACGCGAGGCCGCCCCCCGATCCGCCGCGAACGGGCCTTGGAAGGCGAGCGTAAACGTGCAGAGATCATGCTTCCGGACGCCCGGGGCCGGATCCTCCGCGAGGCTGCCCGCCAGGATCAGCGCGTTCAGATTCATACCACCTCCTCTAGTTCAGAATGATTCGCAAGGGTCAGGCGACGTCGACCGAGCGGCCCTCCGCGGCCGCGAGCTTGGTATGGGCGATCAAGAGGGCTTCTTTGGAGCGCTTGAGGAAGTCCCCGAGCGGGCCGGAGTAATACTTCAGGTCCCGTGCGCACTGCCGCCTTTGGAGCTCCACCTCGGTCAGCAGACGTCGCAGTTCCTGCTTGATGCGCATCCGGCGCATCAAGGAGTCCGTCAGCCGATCTTGGATCCCCGAGCTCTCCAGTCGCGCGAGCGGGTACCCCTTCCATATCCACCGGGCTCGGCCATGCGGGTGCGCCTTGTCCGAAACGAACGTGAGACCAAGGTCAGGGTGAATGGGCGCAGCCCGGTAGGCCGCGCACAACGCTTGGAGCCGACTGCTCGCAGCTGTGGTGCGGGTGAAGAACCGCCAGGCTCCACCCATCGCGGGGTGATAGCGTTTGTCGAGATCGTGGGAAAGCGCTGGCGCCTCCAGGTCCAGGTCCTGCGACTCCCAGGGGCGGCGCACGCCGCGGTCCATCCAGCGCTTCTCGGCGGACTGGAGCGCGTCGCTCAGAACCTCATGAGCCTCATTGAGGGCGAGGGCCTTCCTATCCATTTCGAGAAGGCCTTCCTTCCGGCTGGCCTCGCACTTCTTGTAGATCGTCGAGCGCTTCAGGCCCCCGGCGATATGCTTCTTCCACCGGACCAACTTCTTGCCCGAAGCGGTGAACAGTTCCTGCGGGGGCCCATTGAATGCGGCCCAGTAGAGGGCCCTGCTGAGCTCATGGTCGGGCCAAGTTTTCAGGTAAAGCACCAGCCGGAATCCGTGGAACTCCTTCCGAAACTGCTCTACGAGGCGCTCCATTGCCGCGTGCACCACGTCGAGAAGCATTCGAAGGCCGATGAGGTGCGCTTCACACAGCTTGAAGAGTTCGACGGCTCTGCCCTGAATCGGATGTTTCCTGGTGTCCATTCGATTGTCCTCCACTGACCGCTCAACACATGAAGTGCCCAAACCGACCCAATCTCACCCCGATACCCCTCCCCCTCCGTGCGCAACTGTCCAGAGACCCTGTATCATCCAGCGCATGTCCCCCCCGGTTTGCCACGCTCGTAGACAAAGCCCTCCCCCGTTCGCCATCTGGCCTCATTCAGAGCTTGAGCGGCAGGTTGGCCACATAGAGCAAGGCTCCGGCACCGGACGCGACGCCCGCGAGGGGAAGCCAGGCATAGGAGGCTGGGATCGGAGACGTTGCGAAGAGCGCCATCCAGAAGAGACCGGAGCCGATGAGAGCCCGCGCGATCCCGGCCGCCGTCGGTGAGGCGTAACCCTCGCCGTCCCTCATCCGCTCGCGGCAGACCAGGCCCGAGACCACTCCGCTCGCGAGGAGGAGGAGGAACACCGGTATGAGCCGGAGAAGAGCGCCTGCGTGGAACCGGGTGACGAGAAGGCCGGCCTTCCCGAGGGTTGACGCCTGCCCGCCCAACGACGCGAGAGGCCGGGTCCAACCGTCCGGAAGCGTCCCCCACTCCGAAAGGAACGACTCGCGCGCGCGGGGTTCCGGATACGCGGAGGAGAGGTTCTCGAGGCCATCCCGGACGATGGATTCCGGGTTCCGGGAGAGCCCGAGAACCGCTGCCCAGACCACCGTCAGGACTAGGACGAGCGCGACCGGCATTCGAAGGAGGAGGCGGATCACGACGCCACCTCCTCGGCTGTTTTGACCTCCGGCGATACGGTCTCGGCAGCCGTCTCGACCCCGGGCTGGGCGGCCGGGACCCGGTCCGGTGTAGGAGCGGGTTCGGCCTCCTTCGATCGCACTCCCTCGCGCTTCAGGATCGGGGAGTAGAGGTGTTCCGGAGGATCGAGCAAGGGAAGCATTCCCTTCCGAAGCTCGCCCGACCACAGGCCGAAGAAGTGGAACCGGGCCAGACGATCGAGGGCCGACGTCGGCAACAGGTGCTCGCTCTTCATGGACGTCGACGTCGACGAGCGATAGGCGAAATCGGAAATGTCCGAGCGTCCGCTCGCCAAAAGGGCCGGTTCGTAATTCTCGCCCCGCGTCACGACCGGCAGAGGTCGCACCCCGACTTTCTCGGTAAAGAATCGGGCGTCGTCGGGGTTTGCCGCGCGCAGCGTGAGGAAGGATCCGACGTTCGCGAGGGCCCGTCGTGCGTCGGCCGAGCTCCCGAGTGCGACCTCAAGATCCGCCAGGCTCTGCCCCGCCATGACCATGGAGAGGCCTGCTCCGCGCGCCTTGTTCAGCAGGTTCACGCTCTCCGGCGCAAGCGCGTCCGCAACCTCGTCCACGATGACCGTCAGCCGTCGCTTGGCGAACCCGGAGGCCTCGTCGAAGGCGTACTTTCTTCCAATAAAGCTCATCAAATCCGCCAAGCACATGCGGGCCGTCGCACTCGCGCTGTCAGGTCCGATCAGCGATCCCAGGAAGAAGTAGACGACCAGCCGCTCATTGTCGATCGACTGCCAGGAGAGGGTCTGGGGCGCGTCCTGGCCCCGGAGCGCCTCCGGGAGCGGCACGTCCTCCGGACACAGGAGGTACCCTACCGACTCGCTCGTCAGCTTCGCGAGAATCGTCCGGAGCGAGCCGGAGATCTTTCCGAAGTACTCCTTGTTCATCGAGGCCATCGCGATGAGCTGGTCGATCTCGATGAACGACTTCTTCACCCGGACGCAGTACTCGCGGTAGTCGTTGAGCAGCCGCTCGAGGTCTGCACTCCGCGGCAGGTCGGGGCAGAGCTTGTCGATCAATCGACGGACCAGAAGCCAGGTGTTGTGGAAGCAGAAGTTTTCCAGCTTGGCGAGGCTCACCCTCTCCCCCAGCTTGTGAATGGCGGTGGCCACGATCGAGACGAACTGCCAGGCGAAATTCCGGAAGGCCTCGCTGTCGCCTCGGCGCGGCATGATGGAGCAGATGCGGTCCGCCACGTCGGACGGCGAGACGAACTCCTCGAGCGGGTTGTACCGGGCGGACTTGTACGGGTATGGCAGCGCGATCACCCGGAACTGTGAGACTCGGCCGTGGCGGACGCTCGAATCATAGGCGCGGTCGAGCAGCCCCTCGTCACCTTTCGGATCGATGACCACGACGGCGTCGCCACGCCTCACCGCCTGGTCGATCAGAAGCTCGAGGCCTCGCGTCTTGCCGCTGCCGGGCGCTCCCATGAAGAAGATGTGCTGATTCAGGAGATGGTCCGGAAGGTAAAGGGGGCCCGTCCGATCCGCCCCGACTCCGTGGATCAGCCAGTCCCCGGCGATCCGGTCTCGGGCTTCGGGATCCAGCTCATGGCCCTTCGCGGACAGGTCGGTGAGGAGCCGGTTCTGATGAGGGCCCCAGACGAATCCTTCTCCCAGATACGTGTGGTCGCTCTTGATCGGAATGTCCCGGACGGCCATCCGGAAGAACGTTGCCGCCGCCAGGCGTAAGGCGAGCCGGCGGAACCGGAGGAATAGGACGACCGGAACAAGAGCCCCGAGGATCCCGCCGCCCATCCAGGTGGGCCAAGTCCGCCCATACGGCAGACCGGGAGCCTGGGCCGTGAAGAGGAATCCCGTCGCGAGCAGGAGCAGGCTCGCGCAGAGGAGTAGCACCCGGACCCTTTTCGAATACTTGTTCATGGTTCGTCGCTATCGCTCCAGCACCACACTCGGGACAAGATCGAGGGCCTGAAGCTCGTAGCCGTAGACTCCGATCCGCTTCACGTCGTCTGCGGAGAGAAACCCGCGGGTCATGATCCGGATGGCCTCATAGGAGGCTCCACCGGGCATCGGCCGCACGAACACTTTCAGCCGCCCGGTGCTCTCCGGGATCACCAGGGGGGAGGCGCGGAGAGATTCGACCATCCCTCGTTCGGTGGAGACCTCCCAAGGGAGCTGATTGATGATCGCGACCCGGCGCAGCGCCCGGGGAACGATCAGCCACACGAAGTCCGGCCGGACATAGATCTCGGTGCAAAGGTTGTTCCGCGAGAGTCGCCGCGACAGAATCATCCGGCGAATCGTGTCGACGAAGCGGGTGGGATCGAGTTCGGTCTTGAGACGGAGAGCCATTTCGGTGGGATCCCATCTCCGCGCGCTCTTCTCCGGGATCGGCTCCGGTCGGAAGTCGGGAGGAATGCAGAGAGGCTCCTCCTCGACCATCGCCGGCAGTTCCACCCTGGCTGGCTTCTGCTCTACCGGGGGGAATGGGAGCGACTGCTGCTCCGGAACATGAATGGGCTCGAGGACGGCCAGCTTGATCGGAAGACTGCGCGCGGCCGGCGTGCTGGGGGCTTTCACCTCCACGACGTCCTGATGGCTGGTCGCTTCGTCGACGCGGCGAACGATTCGGACGATCTCCTGTGCCGGGAGACGCCTGCCGTCCGCGAGCTTCCATTCACCGCCCGTCGTCATCGCCCCGACCACTGCGGGGAGTCTCGGGCCGAGGTATTCCGCGACCTCCGGAGTGAGCACGATCGGAAGGAGCGTCGCGATGTGCTTCTCATGACCGCGGAGGCCTCGGCCGGGCCGGAAGTGCCAGAGCGCGGGCCCGGTCTCCGACAGGCGATGGCGGTCGCAGAAGAGGCGAAGAGGTTCCGCCTTAGGGTCCCAGCACTTTCCCGAGCCGGGGGCCGTCACCTCGAGATCGAGGGGCTTCCCAATGTCATGGGCGATCGCCGCGACGAGTCCCGCGTAGACCCAGAGGGGCTTCTCCCGATGATTCGTAGACTGCTCCGGAGACACTGAGAATGCCGGCGATGACGCCTCGCGCACGGCTTCGTGAGCCACCTCCAGGAGATGGTCGAGAAGGCCGAATCGACCCGAGTGGTGATTCGCCTCCGACGCCGGGAGGTCAAAGACAAACAGCGCCACGCGCGCAAAGAGCCGATCGACGAGCTGCTCCTTCTCCTCCCGCGTCATGGAGGAAAGGCGATCCCGGATCCCCTGGACGTGATTGCGACGCTCGGGGGTAGCCCGGAGGATCTCCTCCCCCGCCTGGCGCGCGATCCGGGATTCGCCAAACGTCTCGACCCGGGATCCCGCGTCCGAGCGATCCTTCCGACCCAAGAGAGTTGCCAGTCCTGGAAGCATGAGTGCGTTCTCCTTTAGAACGGCGGCCGCTCTTCAACAAGCCGGACGGGAAGGCATCCGGCGCAGTACTCGAAGATTCCGAAGTGGACGAAGAGGTAGTTCCCCCAGGTACTGCCGGCCCCCACATCCATGGGCGCCGGGAAAGGCGAGCCGATCGACATCCCAAGTTTGGGCAGAGGCTCGATCATCTGGATGTAGTGGCCCGTCCGAGGTTCGTAGTCGTAGGGGGCGAGGACCGCCCGGCCCAAGGGACGCGAAGCCGCCCGGCCCGCGCGAAGCGCCTGCATAGCTGCCGCGAGTGCCTGGCTCGGGTGGTTGATGAATCCGATCCGCGGAAAGTAGCTTCCCCAGGTTCCCGCGCAAGTGACCGGATCCGGAGCCATGCCGCAGGACTTCACGGTCGCGATCCAGGCCTCCGGGCAGGTGAAGAAGTCGACCATCGGGCTGCGCCAGCCCAGCGAGTCGACTTCGGTGAAGTAGTTGGGCTGGAACTTCATGGTGCTCGGGATTGCGATGGGAACGTCCGTGTTCGAGAGTCCGACGTCGGGAACGAAGGTGTAGACCCTGGCTTCGCCGAATTGATTAGCCGTTCCATCGCCGGAGACCGGCGAATGGGCGGACGAGCCGAAGCCCATGATCTGGATCGGGGCCATGCCCTGGAGCATCCCCTTCATCTCCGCGAGCTGGGTCTTGTACGGCTGCCGGACAACCTCGAAGATTCCGCAGGGGTAGGCGTTCTCGACCCACAGGCAAACCCTGATGCCGTCGATGCCGTGGGAGCAGACGAGCACCCCCTTCGCCCGCCAGGAGCGGAGAATGAGGGAGATGTCCATCCGTCCGAGAACGGTGACGATGGAGTCCTTGCCCTCAAAGGGCAACTCGGTCACGCCCTTCCCTGCGGACTGCGCCGCGAGGGAGACGGCCGAAAGGAGGACCACCACCACAACGCTAGCGGCTTTCACGAATCTCGAGTTCATCGCCCTTCTCCGAAAACTTGACCCAGCTATTGGCACAGCGGACGCCGAGGGCCTTCGCGAAATCCGGTCCCGCAAGGTTGACGGGACGACCGAAGCGCTTGGCGATCTCCGGGAGGTCGCCCAGGCTCCGAGCCCGGAGGACGAGGACCTGCACGGAGGGATCCCGTTCCACCTCGGGGGGAATCGCGATCCTGGCGGGATCACCCACCGCGACGAAGTAGAGGACCCTTCCCTTCATGCGAGCGCCTTTCTCCGGCGTCACTTTGGCTGTACGGGTGGACTCCCCTTTACAGGCCGGGAGTCCGGTGTCGTACGGCTGACGCAGATCCACGGAGGGCTTTGGATTCTCGACCTCGAGAGCGCGCGTCACCCGGGCCTTGAGGCCTTCGTAGGCGCGCTTCACGCGCGCGAGATCGAGCGGCACGGTCTCTCCAGAACCCCGGTGCCACGCGTCGCAGAGGACCGCGTCCTCCGGCTTCGTGCGGGTGGGAGATGATTCCGTCTGCGAGCGAGAGACCGAGGGCACGATCAAGAAGAGGCCGACAGCCAGTACCGCGGGGAGCAGCGTCCCCAGGGCTTCGCGTCCGAGCCGGTGCACAATCGACCGCTTGAGAGAGTTAGCGTTTCTCACGGTCCGCCTCCAGGGGTTCGACCTTGAACGTCCAGCCCGCGACGACCAGGCCCGTCGGATTCTCGCGGGTGGGTTCTCCGGGAATGAGGGCGATGCGATAGACGAGGCGCGCTTCCTGCAGGAGCGCGTTGTCGACGTAGATCCGCCGGAGCGTGCGAAGAATGACTTCCACGCGTTTCCCGTCCCTGAGGACCATCATGGCGGCGGGGTCCACCACGAAGAGCTGGCTTGCCTGTTTGGATTCCTTCACCAGCTTCTTGAGATTCGCCGAGAAGCGATCGAACTCGTGGTACGCCTTGGGAGCCACGCGGGCCTGGAGGAACGCGAGGTTCTTCTCCACCGTGATCGGCCCGTAGGTTTCGAGGGTGACGACGAAGTCCCGCGCGAAGTCTCGCGCAAGCGCGTCGGGGACGACCCCGGGAGTCACCACCTTCGGATCATCGTTTCCCTGGACGAGATAGACGGCCGGCAGCGCTTTCGCCTTCGCCCAGAGCGCGGCGCTCAGGCCAAGGGCGAGAAGAATCGCGCCGACGAGCGCGGTCAGGTACGCGATCCCAACCGGCGTGCGCGGAAGATCGATCTTCTTCATTTCTGAGACTCCATGAGAGTGATCCGGGGAACGTCGTGATAAACCACGAGGGGTTCGGGGTTCGGCATCCGGAAGAGGAGGACGCCCTCAATCGCCGCGATGGCGAGGAAGACGAGCGTGAGGGAGATCACTCTGCGGGATGCAGCGCGCGTTCCCGCCACCTGCTGGAGGATCCGAGGGAGCTCGGCTTCCCGCTCCTCCTGGGTGGGCTCGACGATCGGCATCGGAATGTCGCACGTCGCGATCGGCTGGTAGAGCGTCATCTCCACGGCTACCTCACGTAGGCCTTTCCGCCCCGGAAGTAGCGGGCCTCCTCGGTCTGGTCGTCCTCAATCCCCGGTGCGGCAGAGAAACTGAGACTGCGCTTCCCGAAGGCGGGGGGGATGACGAGATAGGGCGGCCGGAGGGACGCGGGCGCGAACCGCAACACTCCCGCTCGGTAGAAGAGGTAGAACACGTATCCGCGCGGCTTGCCGGCCTTCAGGGCTTTCAGGCCCAGGCAGACGAAGAGACCCGCCACGAGGGCGATCCCGATATTCGCCACCACGATCCCGATGGCCACCACACCGACGATGGCGAAGAGATCGACGGGCTCGAGGCCCCAGAGGGCCACGATCGCCCTATCGAGATTTCTCAAGCACGGTCTTTCGATCATGGTCTTCTCCAATCACGTTCGAGATGGCCAGGCGGAGGTCCTGCTCGGGCGGGAGGCCCGGGAAGAGCCGCCGGCGCTCGGAACCGGTCAGGATGATGGTGGGAGTGGGGATCCCGGGCAGAGCTTCCGCCGAACGGCGCTCCACCGAAAGCCGACTCCCGAACTCTTGCACGATTCCCGGAAGGACGTCTTTCTCGAGCTGCATGCAGTAACCGCAGTCCGGACGCGTGTAGACCACCATTCGAGCCTTGCCCGGCTCGACGGGAGACGAGATGAATTCATCTCGAGAAAGATGTTCGACACTCGCCTTGGCCTGTGCCTGCACCTGCGCATCAACCGGCACCGCGCCGGAGAACAGGATCCAGGTCTGGAAGACAAAGGCCGTCCCGGGCATGAGCAGCGTCCCTCGGAAGGCATTCGAGGGGGCCACGACGATCGCGGAGACTACACCGAATGACACCGCCGCGGCCGCGAGAACGCAGGGCCCGCAGAAGAGCTTCGCCTGGATGAGGAGCGCGACCAGGGGCCCGTGGACCCCCGCCGCGATCATGACTCCGGAATAGACGAAGAGCGACGGGCCCGAGAAGATGGCGGCCAGGAAGAGCACCGAGTAGTAGAGCGTTCCCAGCATCGCCAGATGCTTCATGGGAACGAGCTCCGAGGCTCCCTGACAGGAACCGCACGCGGATCCCTGCACCGCACCCCAGGTGGCCGCGAGCGCCGCAACGGCAAGACTCGCCAGGAGGCAGCGCCAGGCGCGAGGGTGTTCGACTTTGAGGTCCATGGGATTCTCCTTCAGCGGATGCCGCCCTAGAAGTTCAGGGTCTGGCCGATTCCCCAGAGCGCCATGAGGCCCGCGGCGCCGGCGACGAAGCTGATCGCCGCCTGACCCCAGTTGCCCTTGTACATGCCGGCGGCCAGGGAGATGAGCGCACCGCCGCCGACCACGACGGTCCCGATGGTGGAAAGAATGGTCCACCCATTCTTGGCCGTGGCCTTCGTCTGCTGGAAGAAGGCATCGCCGGGCGTCCCCGCCTGCGCGTGGAGCTCCACGGCGCCGGCCACCAGGAAGAGTCCCAGATACATCCCCAGAACGAGCCAGGCCGACCGCTTTCCCGTATTCATCACATTCTCCTCTCGAAAAAGTTGTTCTTGGTCTCCGTATGACCAAGGAATGCCGGGAAGGTAAGGTCCCGCGGAAAGTGTTGCCCTACGGAATTTTCTTCAAGTTCCGGGGGCGCGGCGTCCCGCGGCGGAACTGTCTCGGAGCTGCCCTGCCTGGGACCTTCGACCTCCGCCGCGACCCCATTAAATGAGGGGAGGGCGATCGCCTGGGCCTGTCCTCACGCATCCGGGTCCCCCCCCTGCCCTATTTTCGATTTCCTGTCGCTTTTCGTGGGACCTCGAGCTCCCGGCATTCCTTGGTCATACGGAGGGCTCGAGAAACCGCTTCCCGAGCCAAGTGCGAAGGAGATCGAGAAATGACGGGAATGGTGACTCAGTGGTTCGCCCTGATGCTGGTTGCCGGCGTGCTCCCTCAAGAAAAGCCGGCCACTCCGAGCCTTGGCGGCGGAGACCTCCCCGGTGAGGACGCGGCCGTCGCGCGACGGACCGCCTGCTGGAAGGAAGGAATCTCGATTCCACTGCGGGTTCCGGTTGCCGCGCCCGGCAAGGAGTTCATGTCGAGCGTCTCCTTCCCCGAGGAGGGGATCGAGACGGCGGTCACCGGCTGGAAGGATGGGGACATCACCGCCGTTCAAAAGCGAGGTCTTCTTTTCCTGCGCCTAGCCAAGAAGTCCGAGGGACAGCTCAACGTGATCGGCGCGTCGGGCACCCACTACCTGCTCTATCTGAAGGGAGTGGAGAACCCGGAAGCTGGCGGGTTCGACGACTATCTCAAGATCGTGAAGAAGGAGGAGCTGCACCCAAGCGACCCCCTTCCCAAGCGGGCCAACCACAGGCCTGGCGGCGCGCTGGAAATGATCCAAGCCATGCGCCTCGGCCTCCATCCGGAAGGCGTGAGGATCCTTAGGGCCAAGAAGGAATTGGCCTACGAATCCCCCGCGCTCGAAATTCGACTGGTCTATGTCTACGACGGCCAGTCGTATCGCGGCATGGTCTACGACGTGAAGAACCGGACAGACGAGCGCCAGGCGGTGGATTCGTCGCACCTCCGGGGCCAGGGAACTGCCCTAATTCTGACCGCGCTCCGGGAGAACGTGGTCCCCCCTCAGGCAACGACCCGGCTCTACGCCGTCACGTGGAAGGACTGAACTGACATGAGCTCGACCAATCGTTCGTCGATCGTGAACTTCCTGCTCCATTCGAAACCCGGTCGAATGCTGATCTTCACGGCATTCCTCGGACTTCTCTGTTTCCTCGTCCCTTACGGCTGCTCGAAGCGGCACTCCGCGGAGACGGGAGCGCCGACCGGCCCCGCTGGGAAGTCTGGTCCCGAGGCAGAGCTTCCCCCTTCGCCCCAGGGCATTGGGGAAACGATCACCCTCGGCCAGAAATACGACGCGCTCATCAGTCGGTGGGGTGGAGATCTCTCGAGCACGAAGGTGGATCTCGATGCCACGCGCAAAGAGCTCGAAGCACTCCGCTCCCAGATCAAGGACGAGCACTCCGCTCAGGACAAGGAGAAGAAGGATCTGGAGGGAACCATCCGCAAATTGAAGGAGGGCCTCCTGCAGAGCCTCCCGCCGAACCCGAATCCCCCTTCCCAGGCGCCCTCCGATCCAGGCGGCCGTGCCCCGGCTTCGGATCCAGGCCAGGGCGGAAGCGCGCTGCGGGCGATCGACTTGGGCGGAGTACCACCGAAGGAAAAGAAGGATGCCAAGAAGACGGTCCGGATCCCGACCGCGGCCGGCGGGCGAGCCACTCTGATGAACGGCGTGTTCGCGCCGGTCACCGGCGAGCCGGGTCCGGTGCGTCTCCGCTTCGACGCCGCGATCCTGGGGCCCAACCAGGCGCGCATCCCGCTCAAGAACAGCTATCTCATCGGGAAGGCGACCGGAGATCCCAACAGCTGCCGCGTCTCCATCCAGATCGAGAAGTTCTCCACCGTGAAGGAGAAGGGCGAAGCGATCGAAACGAAGGCCATCGGATACGTGGTGGGAGACGACGGCCTGGAAGGTGTTCCCGGGTCCTACGAGTGGAGGGCCTGGGAATACATGCCGCTCGCCGTCGGAACGGGAGGCCTGCAGGGCCTCTCCGGCGCTTTCGCCCAGACGCAGATGACGACGACGGTGAACCCTCTCGGCGGCGTCTCGAACGCCGTCACCGGAGACTCGATGAAGCTGGCCGGCTACCAGGCCATGGGCGGCGCAGCCGGGAAGCTAAGCGAGATCGTCGCCGAGCGCATGAAGGAGATTCATCCCGCGGTCTCGACGCCGGCGAACCGGCAGGTGACCGTGGTCTTTCTAGAAGGCGTCACCCTTGAGGGCCTCGACATCCAGGAGATCGATTATGGAAAAGACAATGACCCGTACCGCGGTCTTGATTCTCATCGGTAGCGTGCTGGCCGGCTGTTCCTCGGGGCCCGAGAAGAGCGAGTACCGTCCGGTGCCACTCTCGGAGATCCAGGATCCGCTCGTCCAGGCGAAGAACTTCACCCCCTGGCGGCCGCCCCGCCAGATGGCGGCCTTCATTCATCCGCACGAGGACCGCGAGCAGGGCATCATGATCGCCGGCCACTGGATCATGGTGCTCCTGGGTGAAGGAAGCTGGTACTTCCAGGACGACATCGACCGCGAGCCGGTGCCCGACTCGGAGGCCGGCCCCGACGACATCCGCGCGGCTCTCGGCGCCGTGTCCGTCCCCCGCGACGCCGTCATTCCCTACCGCGCCAAGGAAGGAGCCAAGCAGTGAAGAGCACCTTGAACACGCCGGACCGAGCTTCGCTCGCAGGGCACTTGCTCTACGACTCGTATGATCCCGAAGGACAAGTCTTCGTCCACCGAGACGGGTCGCTCGCGATCGCCTGGCAGATCGGAATGAAGGACGCCGAAGTCGCGCGACCCGAAGACCTCCGCGCGCTCGCGGACCAGGTCGCGGACTGTTTCCGGCACCTGCCCCCGAACGCGGCCGGCCAGTTCATTCTCTCGACGGACCGCGACGTCACGTCCCGGCTGCGCGAGTTCAAGGGTTCAGGAGAGGAAGGCGGGCTGCTCGGCGGTCTCTTCGACGCCCACGGCGAGATGCTCCGCACGCTCTCGATTCCGCACGCGGGAACCATCTACGCGGCCCGGTGCCTTCGGCTCTACGCGACGCTTCGGGTCTTTCCCGACCTCGGGACTAAGGAGGAAAGCATCCGGGAGAACTACGCCCGGGAAAAGAAACTGCTCCTGGAGCACGCGCAGGCGCTCGAAGGATTCTTCACCCAGATCACCCTCCCCTCTCGCCGGCTGGACGCCAACGAGCTCGTCAGCCTCCTCTTCCGGATGCTGAACCCCGACCGGGCCCGCGTACTCGGGGTCCGGCAGTATCGTGAGGACCTGCCCATCCGCGACCAGGTGGTCCGGTCCGCCGTCAAGTTCGACTACGATACGGGCGTCATCACGATCGACGGACTCTCCACCAAGGTCCTGTCGATGGTGCAGATTCCTTCGGAAACTCATGCGGGAATGCTCTCCCGCTCGCCCCTTTCAGGAGTCGGGGTTCTCGATCTCCTTCCGGAGGCGGTCCTCGTCTTCAACTTCGGGGTCCTCGACGACAACGAGATGCGGCACCGCTTCGAGAAGCGCGACGCCTTCGCCTGGCGGCAGCTGCAGGGACCCAGGAAGAAGCTGGAGCTCATCAAGATCAAGGAGGATGCCGAAACCGCCCTCGATGAACTCATGAACGGCCGACGCGCGCTCATGGTGCGCTTCCACGTCATTCTCTCGGATCCGTCCCCCGAACTCGTCCAGGAGAAGTCCCGCGCCGTCGTGGGCGCGATCGACCGGCTCGGGGTCGAGATGATCGAGGAGGACGCGCTCGGCCTCAACATCTACCTCCAGTCGCTGCCCATGATGTACCACCCGGAGAGCGACAAGGGCCTGAAGCGCGCCTTCACCATGATGTCCTCGAACGTCGCGGACATGCTCCCGCTGTACGGGTCCTACCAGGGGACGAGGACCCCCGACGTGCTCCTGCAGAACCGGAGGGGGGAACTCGTCTTCTTCTCGCCCTTCGACTCCGATGTAGCCGCGCACACCGTCGTGACGGGGGTCTCCGGCGCCGGCAAGAGCTTCATGATGAACTACACCCTGGCTTCGGCCGCTCGCCGGGGAGCGCATATCGTGATCGTCGACAAGGGGAACAGCTACCGGAACCTCTGCGAGATCCTCGGCGGCCAGTACGTCGTCTTCGACCCGAACCATCCGGTCCGGATCAATCCCATCGGACGCGCAGAGGAGATGGACAAGGAGCGCTTGATCGCTGTGAAAGGGATCCTCGCCGAGATGTGCGCCCAGGGCGAGGAACCGGTGCGGAAGGAGGAGCGAACACTGCTCGAAAACGCGGTTCTCCGCGCGGTCGAGTCGAAAAAGACGGGCGAGGTCATCCTGTCCGATGTCTACCGCGCGCTCCAGGAGGAGGTGCGCACGGGCCCGCGCACCCTCGGGCGGGACATGGACCGGTTGCTCCTTTCGCTGAAGCCTTTTGTCGGAAACGGCGCTTACGCCGGGTACTTCGACGGGCCGAGCGAGATCGACTTCACCCGGAGTTTCACGGTCTTCGAGCTGGGCGAGCTGGCGAAGCGCCAGGAAGTCGCCTCGAGCGTCCTTCTAAGCGTCATCCAGAACGTCGGGGCCTTCTTCAGCGCCCCCGAGAACCTGAACCGGAAGAAGTACCTCGTGATCGACGAGGCCTGGTCGCTGCTCAAGACCGCGGCCACCGCGAAGTTCCTGGAGGACGTGCTCAGGACGTACCGGAAACTGAATGCAGCGGCCGTGCTCGTGACTCAGCAGGTCACGGATTTCGCCGGACCCACCGGCGAAGCCATCCGCGCGAACGCTCCGAACCGCATCTTCCTCAGGCAGACTTCCGAAACGGTGCTCGCGATGGAGAAGCTGTTCGAGCTCTCGCCGGAGGTGAAGGACGCGATCGCGAGCCTCGTAACCGCGAAGGGCCGTTTCAGCGAGATGTTCATCGAGAGCTCCACCGGACGCGGGGTCGCGCGCCTCGTCCCGTCCGCCGAACTCTACACGGCGTTCTCCACGGACGGCGACGACCGTGCCCGCCTGATGGCGCGGGTGGACCGCCTGGCCAAGGAGGGGTCCACCGACCCCCTTCTCACCGCGATCCGGGAGCTCGCGCACGAGCGGTCCACCCCCGTGAAGAAAGGGGCCTAACCTATGGAGATCCAGGGATTCACCCCCGTAGACACCATCTACGGTTTCGTCGGGCATGCGATCGGGTTTCGCCTCAGCAGCTACCTGATCTGGCAGGGGTTCCTGGTCTTCTTCGTCGTGGCGGCGGGCTTCATCCGCCTCTATTACACCTCCTCCATGAAGGGCTCCTTCACCGAGCTCGCGGTCTATCCCCTCTACGTCTTCTTTCTCCTCTTCTTCCTCTACCCGATCGAGGTAACGATGAGCGCGCCTCGGGCCCCCGGTAACGGGGCGTCCGACACAATGGCCAGTGCCGAGAAAGTCCAGGTCCCGCGCGTCCTGGCCTACGTCTGCGCGCTGACCGATCCTCTTCAGCAGGCCCTGATCCGCGAGATCAAACAGAATGTCGGCAGCACCCTGCGGGAATGGGAACGTATCTCGGCGGTAAACGCCAAGGCTCGCATCTACGGAAAGGCAACCCGAGAGGATCTCGCCTACTACCTGAAGTATTGCTACTGGCCCACCATGGCCCAGGATGACGCCCCGAAAGGCGATCCCTGGGAGCTCGTTCCGCTCGGAAGGCTTCCCGTCGATGAGTGGCTCCTTGGGAGGTATCAGGAGATCAATCTCTCCAGTCCCCGGATGGCCATCAGCAAGTACCCGATCGCCTGCACCTCATTCCACACCTTCGTTGCCAATGAGGTCGAAGGCGAGCTGCAGAGCGAGAAAGTCCACGCCATGGCCCTCTCCGCATTCTCCGGCGCGAATGTCTCGGACGCCGAGGCCTTCAGCTTCTACCGGCGCCGGATCCTCTACAACGAGATCTACGTCCTGCAACCCGGACAAGCAGCGGCTGTCCGGGCGGCGCTGCCGGAATACAGCCTGACAGATCCGAACACGATGTCTGCCCAGATCAAACAGACGAGCAACTACGGCGAGCTTGCCTTGAGCTGGGCGAAAAACATCCCCTCGATGGCGGCTTCGGCGGCGAGTGCTCTCGACGAGTGGTGGACCCAGAACGCGATGGGAACGGCGACCTACTACCGCGTCTCCGCGATGGCCCCGCACATCTACGGCATGACGGTCGGACTGCTCTTCATGCTCTTCCCGATTGCTGGACTGATGTCGCTCTGGCCCAAATGGTCTGGCGCAATCACGAACTTCATGAAGATCCTGATCTCGGTCAAGATGTGGCCGATCCTCTGGGCGCTGCTCTCCGGCATCCTGTCCAGCCGGAACCTGTTCGACGGCACCAACCCGAACGGCTACGACAGCGGCTTGGGCAACGCGGGGGTCTTCCCCGCCCTATGCTCCATGTACCTCATCGTCCCTACACTCTCCTTCATGATGGTAAACATCGCGCATCACGCCGCGGGGGGAGCCCTCGGCATGCTGATCGCGGGCAGCGAAGGAGCCTCCATGGGAAGCAGCAAGGGCATGGCGGGAGAGCTGAGCGGCGCCACCGGCGGGGTGATCCAGGGAGGCGTGCTGGCTGCCAAGAAGGGCTGGAACGTGGTGCGTAGAGGTGGCGGCGATGGCGGCGGGGGCTCCGGCGGCAGAAGCTGCAAGTAACTCCAAAAACCGGTGCACCAGCTACCCCGTGCCATTTTAGGTCACGCGTGCCTCTAGAATCGCCGTCTAGTGAGAAGGTCGGAGAGGGCAGGAATGAGGCGAGGTGTGCCCCCGAGCGATCAGGTAATGATTGAACCCGCACTCGGAGGGGCCCATAATTTGGGCTCACAATCACCCATTATGGGCGTCCTATGGGGAGGTGTTTAGGGTGGGAAATCCGCCAGTTTCAGGTCCTAATGCCGGCGAACAGAGCGATCCTCGGGAGATTCTGCTCTGTCGCGCCCTCGCAGGCGAAGCTGAGGCGGCCCACTGGCTCGTCACCCTTCTTCACAGCGAGGGCTATCGCGACATCACCGGCAAAATGGGGTACCTCAAGACGGGTGCCCACACGGCGACGATCGACGACGTCTTTCAAGAAACCCTCGTTCGGTTCTTGGAGCGTCTAAAGGCAGGCGAACTGAAGGACCTTTCTCCGGAAAATCGCAAAGACATCCAACAATACTTCCAGCGCCTTTGCGACGGGCGTCTGCGCGACGCGGTCCATGTGAGGAAGGATCCGCTCTTCGCACGCAAGAAGGAGGAACTGTCTCCGGACCTCGTAGATAAGAGCGTCCCCCCACCGGGGAATTCGCAGCACACGGAGCATCTTTCCCTCGTCCATTCCGCCATTGCGCGACTCGATCCGGAGCATGCGAACATTCTCCGGAAGATTCTCTCCGGAACTCCTTATGAGGAGATCTCGAAGGAGACCGGACGCTCGGTCAAGGCCATCAAGAACTTGTTCATGCGCATCAAGGACGACCTCCAAGCGGACATCGTTCCCCGGAGCGCGACCGCGAAGCTGAAGTTCGAGGAGGAAAAGGCCAAGGGTCGCAATTGGCCGAGCCGCTCCGAGATCGAAGCGGCCATCGCCATCCTCCCCCCCGAAATCAAAGAAGCGGCCGTCTTCGTGCACGTGGAGCACCGCTCCGTCGAAGAGTTCGCCCGCAAGCTCGGCGACCGAGGATTTGAGAAAGCTCAAGCTAGGCTCAAGCAGGCATACCGGTCCCTTTCCGGCAAGATGAAGGTCCCCTTCCCCGAGGCCTTCGAGAAGGCGGTGCTGTGAACGGAGCCGGCTCCAGTTCTGATTCTTCAGGTATGGACGCCACACCGGGGTCCGTCCCCGCACTTGGTCAACTCCAGAAGGATTGTGAGGCCCTTCGGGCGGAGTGGGAGCGCCGTTTTACATCCGAGGCTTTCCACAACCCGATCTTTGCAGACGCCTACCTGGCCTCGTTGCAGAAGCATCAGGGCATTGTGCTCCTGGGACGGCTGCATCAGGCTGCTGATCGGAACAGCGTGACGAGCGGCATCGAGGCCTTTGAGGAACGCTTTACCGCTTCCGTAAAGGCCTCGAACTCGGAGGGACCGACGCCTCCGGGCGCCCTGTCGCTCAGTATCTTCGATTACCTGGGTCGCGGACTAGCGGCGGCAGCGAGTGCCGACCGCCCCAATGCAAGACTGCTGGGGACCATCGCCGAGGTCATTCGCCTCGGGAATGACTTGCTGGAAGAGCCGGGGATTTCTGGCTTCCGGATCGACATCCTGGGGCAGTTCTCGTCCAAGGTAACCCCTCCGATGTCGGTCGTCCTGGCGCCTCTGGAGCTGCCGATTCCCCCGGAACCCCCGCCGCGGATCGAGTTGCAGAGCTTTGTCGGCAAAGTCTTCCGGGGTTATAAGATTGTCCGCGTCCTCGGGCGCGGAGGCTTCGGGGCCGTGTTCCTCGCGGAGCATCCGACGCTGCCCGTCAAGCGGGCCCTCAAGTTCTTCCTGGATGTCGATCGATCCGGTCCCGGCTTCGAAAAGTTCCGTGAACAGTGCCTCGATGAGGCCCGACTCCAGTCCACGCTGAAGAACGAGAACATCCTGGAGGTTGTCGACGCTTTCGAGGACCAGGGATACGTCGTCCTGGTGATGGAGTTCATCGACGGCCCGAACCTGGGCCACCTGATCGACGAGAAGAATCGGGCGGGCCAGCACCTCGAGCCGCTGCGCGTCCTGGATCTGATGATCCCGGTCGCCCGGGGCCTGGCCTACGCGCACGGCCGTGGCGTGGTCCACCGAGACCTGAAACCCGAGAATATCCTCCTCGATCGTCAGCGGGCCGGAGCTCCGAAAATCGCCGACTTCGGCCTGGCCCGTACACTCGAGGCAAGCGGGCAGCGCCATCACACCGCAGGCCACCTGGTCGGGACGCCGATTTACATGGCCCCCGAGCAAGTGGCCACGAGAGCGGCAAGCTACGACAAGCGCTGCGATATCTACTCGCTGGGGATCGTTCTCTACCAGCTCTGCCTGGGAGTTCCCCCCTTCGATCACGAGGACCCCTTCAAGATCTTCGAAATGCACGAGAAGGAGGCCCCCGAAGCCCTCTCCCTCAAGATGGAGGGCTTTCCCGAGGAACTCGATCGCATCATCCTGTGCTGCCTTGAGAAGGATCCCGAGAACCGCTTTGCGTCGGCCGAGGACCTCCTCGAGGCGCTGGAGACCTGCAGGCAGCATCTCAGCCGTGGCATAACGACCGTCGAACGTCAGGCGTGGGAACGGCGCAAGCGGTCCCCCTGGACACGCCGTCTCCTGATTGCGGCCGCGACGCTGCTTGTCGTTGGACTCGGGCTCGTTGCAAGCTCGGGGGTGCTGCACGATTGGCTTAATCCTCAGCCGAAGAATGATGTCGCGCGAAACCCCGGAACTGAGCTCAAGGATCACCCCCCCTCCAAGAAGGTCGACGAGCCGCCCGGACGCGAGGCCGTCATGCCCACCGTCGAAAACCGCGCGAAACCTGCGGAGGTGAAACCCGGTCCTGACGTGTCCAAGGATCCGTCTCCGCCCGCCGACGCAGGCATCGGGAAGCAGCCCCCACCCGAAGTAAAGAAGATCCCGCCCCCCCGGCCCGTCCCCCTGCGCGATCAGTTGCTTGGGTATCCCGTAACCCAGGAAGATCAGGCGTTTGTTTCCCGAATGCTCGACGTCTTCTCTGCGCACCGCGCGGAGACTGTCGCCCGACGATACGAAGCTCTCTCGCGGGAGCTGCAGGATCTCGGCGGAACGAAGAAGAGCGAATACGCCGAGCGCTTGCTGACGGCCGCACGCGACATGGTGCAGGTTGCTCAGGACCTGGTCGCCAGTCGGCGCCGGGAAATTACAGACTCGAAGGCGGAACTTCGCCTCGGGCTCGCGAGCGGAGGCCTGGCGCAGGGACGGGTCGACCATGCCGATGACGAATCGGTCGTCCTAATCTCAGACACGGGCGCGAAGACCAGCGTGGCCTTTTCGCAAATGGCCCCTGCAGAGTTCCTTCGTGATGGCACGCTGCCGTTCGCCGAGGTCGCCTACCAAGCGCTGTCCGGTGACGCTGGGCAGGCCCTGCCCCAAGGGTTCGTCGTCGCCGGGAACCGGGAGCAGGTCCTCCTTTGGTATCCCGTGCTTGTTCGTCTCGCGCGCCTCGAGATCCGAGAGCTGGCGAAGGCTCTCGCCACCAAGGCCGAAAGCTCCTTGGCGGGTAGCGCGACCAAGAAGGAGATTGTTGCCGAGTTGGTGGCCTATCCCGTCTTCCAGGCGGCCCTCAAGGCGATGTCCTCGGGCGAGAAAGAGATCCTCGCGATCTACCCGTTCCTGCCTGCCGATTTCGAGGCAGCCAAGAGGGACGGCGAGGCTGTTGATCGACTCCTGGATCGTTTGTACTCGCGAGTCGCCGCGTCGTACGCCGGCAGCGAGGCGTATCCCACCGCGGCCACACTTCTTCTCGCAGGTTTCATCGCGAGTCTTGAAGATGGCCACAACGATCTCATCGCCAAGAGTGGTTGGCTGAATTACAACTGGGAGCTGCGTCCGGATCCGTCCACTCGCGAGGAGCGGCTCCTCTTCTGGGACGTCCTGGACGGCGGCGGCTGCGTCCTCCGCGACCCCGCGGGTCCCCGGAGCCTCATCATGGGGCGGCCCCACCCGCGTGCTCCGGAAGGACTTCTCATCAAGTTCGACTTCGAGCCGCTTGGGGAGAAAGGCTCCGCTGCGGAGTGGAGATTCAACCTCCGGCGTGAAGGCGGACAAAACAGCTACCTGAGGTTCGATCGCGAGAGCGTCAGCCTGTGGCCGTTTGGCCTGGGCTCCACGGCGCCGGAGGCCCCCCTGGCCTCTGCCAAACTCCCCCACCCTGAGATTGAACCTGCGACGCACACGTGCGTTCTTATCCCTGCCGAAGGGCTTCACGTCTTCCTGGACGGGGTTCTCGTGGCGACGTTCCCCAAGGAGGACGCGATCGTCCCGAGCCAGCCCTCGCTCGTGGTGCTTCACGGAAAGTTGTCGGCCCGTTCCATTCAGGTCAAAAAGAAACCGGAGAACTCTGGAAAGTAGTGGTCATGACCCTAATTGCGGAGGAAACAGTGGAGCTGTCAACGCGGTTGCGCATCCTGGGTGCTGCCATCATCGCCGTCCTGTGCTCGGTTTCGGGCTGCAAGGTCGGTGAATCGCGGCGCGACGAGAAAGCCGTTGCCGAAACGGTCTTCTCTCAGCCCGGACACAAGTTTCAGGACTGCGCGAAGGAACTGTCAGGGTCGCACCTTGCGCTTCAGGACAGCGTGCTCTTCTTCGAGAAGGACACGCGCATCCAGATCAAGCCTCCCCGCGTCCAAGGCTGCGAGGCCTACCACGCCCACGTGATCCAGCGAGTGGCCGGTCAGCAGGTCGACCAGCTATTCTCCCAGAACGACAAAGGTGAGATCGTAATCGACTTGGAGCGCTACGAGGATCCCGAGACCCTCGTCATCACCTCAAGCGCCTACGACTTCCGACAGCAGGAAGTTCCCTCCCGGGTTGCGAAGGCAGATCCGAGCGCGAAGCCGGAGGAAGGAATTGCGCCGCCCTACATGGTGAGCTACAAGCTCATGCCAGCGGATACCGCGGCGACGATCCTTCCGCTTCAGGCGTGGAGATATGACGTCGTGACGCCGATCGCGACGCTGCACGTCCTCCCCCACAGCTTCAATCGAACCGATCAGATCGTGACCATGATCGACCCCTCCAGGCGACTTTCCGAGTTGATGGAGGAGGATCCATACATCGCGATCGCGAAGTACAACACGGCCATCGTCCCCCGGATTTCAGTGGCCGTGCTCGACAAGACCGGCAAGGTCTGGGAGCGGACGGGCACCTGGCATGTCCCGAGCGGCTTGAATCAATTCTTCAAGCCTGGCGAAAACCCCTTTGTGATCCGCTCCGACGAGCGGGAACTCGTCGCGTTCGCTCAGCCCCCCGGCGTCCAGATCAGCTTCCCGGATAACGCACCGACGACTTCCGCGCGCGTAACGGCGAAGTTCATCGGCCTCTCGGACAAGGATCAGTTGAAGTTCGTTCTGGGGTCCGTCTACCCGACGGGACTAAAAGGAGACTGGACCGCTAGGGTCCAATCGTATGACGTCACTAGTCGCACGGGCGAAGGGACGTATACGGCCAGCCTCGAGGGATTGCCGGCGCAGGCCTTCCCAGTAACCGCCTCAATTACTCACCGTTTGGTCCAGCCCTGGCACCTCACAGGCGGGCGATTTGAGCCCCAGGATCCGCGCGGAAAGACGGTCATGGCTTCGATCGAGAAGGGAAAGATCCGGACCGGACCGTCGCACCTCATCTTTGCGCGGTTCGCATCGCACTACGACTTCCTGCTCTTCCTGGGTGAAGGACAAGGCAAGAGTCGCAAGTCATCGCTCGTGGATTCGTACTACTCGGGCGGAACTGATACTCCCCCCTCTGGCAACATTGTGCCTCCGATCAATCCTCCCGGCGGGGGCGGCCCACCCCCCATCATCATTCTGCCGCCACCCAACAACACCAATGCCGGCGGTGGCGGCGGAGGCTTTGGAGGAGGTGGTAATTCGGACTGTGGCTGCGGGGACAGGGGCGCGAACTGTCCGTCCAAAGCCAAGTGCAGTGGCCACTGCGGCGGCTGTAAGTGCCAAGGCCAGGGAGGAGACGGGGCGATCACGGTGAACATGCCGTGCGGAAAGCCCGGAGTCGGATGTCAGCCTCCTCAGGCATGCAGTTGTGGACAGCATAGCTGGACCGAAACCGATCTCATGGGCTCGGTCAGTGCACAGTTCCCAAACGCTGCTGAGACCGCATGGTTCGGTGATCGCTTCGGGATGGCGGCCTGTGACGCGACCACTCCGGTCGCCAGAGTGCGGGTGACCTTCTGGGGCAATGGATTCCAGCAGATCAACAAGTGGTACACGATCAGCGTAGCCTTCGGACCTTGCACTCCGAAGCCTCCTCCGCCGTGGGACCCGCCGCCCCCCTTCGACCCGAAGATCAAGAAGCCGGGTATTAACGGTGGAAGCGGTCCTGGAGCCTCTATCTATCCGTACCCGCCTAACATCACTCCAGCCACAGGTTCGGTGGTGACAACAACTACAACCGGAACCACGCAGATTCAGCTGACGGGCATTACCAACACGCAAATCATTACTCATCCCTACAACGATCCCAATCTTGGCATCCGAGGATTGACGATCTCCGTTGCGCTGGGCGGATTCGGCCAGATTGGAAGTTCCGTGATCGTCTCAAGCGGTCTCTTCGATCCTGGAGCGCTCGCTCAGGCTACCGCTCTGGCAATCAGCGACACCCAGGGCTTTGAGCAGAGTTATTGGAGTGGCTCGCCTGGAGACGCTTTCAGTTCCACCTTGAGCGGGGATCTCGCTTCGTTCTGGGCCAAGCCAATCCGTCCCCCTGCCCCGCCTTCCGGCGGCGGCACCAGCTCGGGGACCAGTTCGGGAACGAGTTCAGGGACAAGCTCAGGTACGAGCTCCGGCTCAACGGGAACCGGTGGGTCGACCACGGGTGGTTCCACTGGAGGTACCTCCTAGGTATTCCACCTACGAAGGGATCCGTTTACTTCGAACTCAACCGACAGGTAGAGAGAGGATAGTTTGATGCGTTATCGACTCCCGGTGGTCTTCAGCTCATTCCTAATTACCCTTGGGGTTTCGGGACTCGCCTTGGCGGCTCAAGACGGCGTGCAGTCAACCGATTCCAAGGCAGCCACACAAGTCCCCACGATCGAGGAGATTCGTCAGACGTACACCCAACGGCGCTACCAAGATGTCATCGTGCTCGCGGACCGCGCCCTCCACGATATTACGATGAAGGGAGATTTAGACCAGAGAGCCGGCGAGCTGCATTTCTGGCGCGGAGCCGCCCTACGCAGGCTCGGGCGAGACAAAGAGGCTCTCATTGCTCTGGAGGAATCGAAGGCCAGGGGCTTCAATACTCCTGAACTACATCTCGAACTGGCACTCGTAAAACGAGCTCAAGGTGATACTGAAGGGGCACAGAGCGACTATCAGATGGCCGAGCGCATCCTGCCGTCGGATCTAGAAAAGCAGGAACGGCTGATTGACCGCTGGAATCGCGAGGGCAAAGACGAGCCGAGGTTCAAACTCGTCGTGAGCCCTCAGGCAGGCTACGACAGCAATATCGTCGGACTGGACCCCAACACGCCCCTGCTCCAGGGCAACACCACCTTTGACAGCGCTTATGTCGGCGCGTATCTGGACGCGCGGCTGTTCCTTCTGAGAAACAATCACCAGACCTTGGAACTGGACTATCAAGGGCTGTTCCGGGATTACCCCAGTTCGTCGGATCTCAGCTATATCGACAACCTGGTCACGGCCCTTGGACGGCAGCCCCTAGGTGAGTTGGCCGACCTCGAGGTGCGCGCCTCGCTGGAAGAAGCCTTCATGAAATCGGATGGACACTTCCGGACTCAGCGCACCATTGGCACGGGGCTTCTCCTCTACCCCATGTCTAGCCTGCAGTTGCACCTGTACGGCGACTGGTCTGGCGCCACGTACTATGACGCGACCCCGCCGGAACAGAACCGAGACGGGGATATCTATAGGATCGGCATCGAGGCCGCCATGGATCTGGGGCATGGCTGGACGATCGGCCCCTCGTTTGTGGTGAACAAATACAACGCCCAAGGGTCCGACTATGACTCCCACGGATGGGAGATTGCATTTGCTGTTCGGGCTCCGGAGCTGTGGGGCTGCAAGGCTTCGGCGACGATCGACATTTCGGAGCAGTACTACACCAACGAGAACAGTCTGACGAACTTCACGGAGAAAAGGACGGACCGCCCTATCCAGATCACGCTGGCGATCGTGTTCAAGCAGATTGAACGGCTAATTGGCTACGCGCCGGCGATCTCGGTCACTTTCGTTGATCACTATTCAAATATTCAGGAGTTCAAGTACCACCGCTGGTCTCCCCAGATTGAAATGGGACTGAATGTGCTAAGCTTTTAGCGGGGCATGCACCTTGCGCCCAGAGCAGTCAATCCTTGGAGGAGCAGTTACGAAGTGATCGTTTCAGCAAGAACAACCCTACTGTTAGTTGTTCCCCTCTTGCTTTCTGCGTTCTCGACCAGCTCAAGTCAAGACGCTGCTCCGGCTGACTTCATAAGACTCCCGGAACTGCCTGCGCACAGGTTGCCAAAGGATGAGTACCTGATTTTCAACGCCCGCTTCGGCCCGGCAAGCGCAGACTTCGTGCGCAAGCTTAGAAAGGTGCCTGCAATTCACCCTGAAGGTACTCCGACCTCTCTGATTTTCGACAAGTATCTCCACAAGAAATCGACTGCACTTCAAGCACCTTGCTCTTACATCGAGACTGATTGGTTGACGGTGGACGAGCTTGCAACTGTGGCTTCGGTAGTCCAGCAGGTCGCCGAGTTCACGAGCCAAGTTGTCGGCACGAAGAAAAAGGAAGCAATCAAACTCGTTCTCGCAAAGAAGCAGGAAGACTATTACTCCTTGGTTGATGCCTGGGCGGATACGGACAAGGTGCGGCGCCAGGCGCGGTCGGCAGCAAGCGCTGTCATTGGAGAATTTCGGTGCGGCCAGCGAAGTGAGTTGTCTCAGGTACTAACACTCGCATGCGCCGATTCTGTGTCGGCTAATCTTGATCCGTATCTGTGGAACCAGCACGTTCTAAGCGAAGGCTTGCACACCTACATCACCATTCTTTTGGGGCTAGGGTACGAGCACTACATTTCCCTTAGTGCGACAACTCCGGTGGTTAAGCGTGCCACAAGTCCAAGTGAGCTATTTGAGATGGCGCGCGAATACCTGACCCGTCCCAAGCGCGAAGCACTCGAGGTGATTTTGAGATCTGAGCTAAATGAGCTGAATCCAGAGCGCATGTCCGTTGCCTTCGCGCTGGTCCACTACCTACTGGATGTTCAGAAGGAACATTGGGAAGGCTTTCTCAGCACCTTGGAGAAGGAATCCTCGGAGAATGGGAAGCTCAAGGGGCCAGAGGGGCTATGGCATGCGCTATTGACTGCCATTTCGGAATCCCTCGGCATGAACGTGGAGGGTTTGGATAAGGCCTTGAAAGAGTTTGTTTCGCGGCGCTATTTGTACACGGAAGAAATCGCCTCTCTCTTGGGGGTGGACAAAGAGTGTGCAGATTCCACTTTTCAAGGCTTCATCAAAATATGCGAGCTTAAGCGACAGAAGAAGCCGGTCTCGGAGAAGGGTGAGAAAATCTATCAAGACATCCTGAACCGCATAGAGAAGAAGCGCCTCACGGGAACCGAAAAGTTCTAGTCGTCCTCCCGCGAGCCTCCATCTGCATTGTTCAATTTGGATTGCTATCCTGCTCTGAGAGGCGTATAAGCGGTCAGGTACCGCTCATCGTACGACCGGGGTTTTTCGGCGCCGGGGGTGCTGCGACCGGGGTGGCGCAAGGCGTAGGCGCCCGCCTTCCGCTGCCTCCGGCGCCCTTGACCCTGGGGCTTTCGGCGCCAGGCTTGAGCGTACTATAGAAGTCGCCACTCCAGGCGGCAGTTCGCCGCGGGAGGGATCTGAGAAACGATTCTTCCCCAAGATCGCCCGCAAAGGCTCCTGCTCCTCGGAGGATCTGCACAATCTCCTCAACCTCCTCGCGCCAGATCGGCTGCTTAAGCGATCCGGGATCCCATCGACTCCATGCCCAGCCTTCACGCCGGTGTCGATATCGCACCGCCCGTTTGATTGCAGTGCGAACCAGCCTGCTGAGCACATCGGGGTCTGGGTCCAACGCGCGAAACAGTAATTGCTCCACGGATTGAGCCAGATATCCCGGCTTCCGCCAACGACGAAGCCCCAGTTCCGCAGCGACCGAGGAGAGCGAGACCCGCTCTCCCGCCCCCTTCCCTCTATCGAGGGGGAGGATCTTGGTCAATCTCTCGCTCAATGAGCGCACGAGGATTTCCTCGCCGGGCTCAGCATCGCGAAGCACTCTCGCCGGCTTTGGTCTCCTCAGGCCAAGCTTGAGGATGGCGGCCTCACGCGCAGCCTGCGGCGATCCGAAGGTCCGCCTCGCGCGAGCCCTCAGGGCGTGGTCCATGACGATTTCCCGTTCCGGCCAGGTGCGCTCCCTCACCGCCTGTTTGTATAGCACCTGGAGTTCCAGCACGACGCTTTCCCGGGTATATGTCCTTCCCCGGACTGCCAGTTCCGCATCCTTCACGCTCATGCCCGCTCGGATCAGCCAGCGTCTCCACCAGTCTCGACCCTCCCCCGGATCCAGCCGCTTCGCTGCTTGAAATATTGGCTGCATCGCAGGGTCCACGTCGACGGCATGTTGGGTTAGGCGGTAGCGTTTCGGGTCGCCCCGATACTGTGCAATTCTGGCCTTGAGCGCAGTCAAGATCGCCGCAGCCGACAGGTCAGGTACCGCTTCGGACCTGTGTTCATCGACCGATAAATCTGCAATGGTCATTGGCCCTCTCTCTTGCGCTCGTCGCCTAGTAGTAGCGGGCCACCCCACGCGCGCGAAGCGCACCCAGACGTTGAACTGCGACCTGACGGATGAAATCGCTTGGATGGATCATCTCGATTGCCTTCTCGTAATCCGACTGAGCGGGGGTCAAGTCGCCGCAGTGCTCCAATGCCTGTGCCCGGTGCAAGTGATAGCCTCCCACTCCGGGAGACATCGCAATTGCCCGACTGAAGTCAGAAACCGCTTCCTGAAATCTGCACAGTTTGGCCAACGCCACTCCATGGTGATCATGGAGCGTTGCCGTCGTGTCGTTGAGGACGATCGCACGACTGAAGTCATCGAGCGCGCCGGAGAAATTACCGATCCCCATTCTGGCGAGCGCGCGGCCATCCCACGTTGTCCAGTCATTGGGGTCCATCTCGACGGCCTTGCTGTAGAACTCCTCCGCACTGTTCCAGTCCTGAGCCCTGAGTCGCGCAGAGCCCTGAAGCATGGCGTGTTCTTTTTCCTGTCCGGAGGTGGGGGGTGCCTGAACTTGCGGAGATCGAGGTGTTGCGGCCGTGGCGACGAGAAAGCCGAGGGCCGTCAGGCACGCGCCCAGAAGGAACGCCCAGCAGGTTCGCTCCCGACTCCCCATGTTCAAGAAATGCTACCACGTTCCCCGGCGACAAGGTCCGATAATATAAGTCGGCTTACCGCTGACAGGCCGTCGGGTCTTCCCTAGAATTGCCCCATGCCCCGAATCAAACGTCGCAAGGCCGGTGAAGGGGTTGACTTCATCACCTGTCGGCTGTGCAAACGCAGCTTCAGGGCGGTCAATTTCAGCCACCTCGTCCGGAAACATCGATTCGATCCGGAACACCCGGTGGAGGAATACAAACGACGATTCCGACTGCGCGTCGCAACCACGCTTGAATCTAGCAGTCGACGCCGTCAGCTCCGACACTCTTGGTTGGAGGCTCAAGGGCGACGGCTACCAGCCAAGGACGTGATCCGCGTCCTCCGGGCGGAGCGGGCCACCGGCCGCGTTCTTCTCCCAACCATCGTCATGCACCGATTCCACGCGCTGCACCGCTCTGCCCTGCGGCGGTTTGGCTCGTGGGATCGAGCAATGAAGGCCGCGGGCCTGAAACCTGATCTACCTCGACGCGCAAGAGTATGGAGTCGGGAGAAGATCCTCGCCGCCATTCGGTCCCTACCGGATGAGCTTCCTTTGAACAAGATCCGCAAAGTAGAGCCGCGGCTCTGTGAGGCCGCCCTTCGTTACTTCGGTAGCTGGCCGGATGCCGTGCGCACAGCCGGTAGGCACTACCCTCCCCCAGGCGGCCCATGGAGATGGACCAAAGAGCGAGTCCTCTCCGAACTGCGGGCTCGCGCGAAACGCGGCCAGTCCGTCAGGCGCAGCCACGTGTCGAGAGATTTGCCGGGATTGGTTGAATCAGCTTGCCTGCTGTTTGCGGATTGGCGGGAGGCCGTAAGGACCGCTGGGTTGGAGTGCAGACTGCCCGAGCTAAAAAGGCATTGGACGAAGGCGGAGCTCTCCGAGATCCTCCATCAGATCCGGGCCGAGCGGGAAACCGTTACCTACGCGGCTCTTAGCAAGATCCGCCGGCCAGGCTACTATTCGCCCATTGAGTCCGTGGAAAGGCACTTTGGTACCCTTTCACGCGCACGCATCGCGGTGGGACTACCTGGCCGGGAATGGCGCTCCCGAGTCTGGACGAGGGCGCGGGTCCTCGAAGAAATCGGCGCGAGGGTTAGGAAAGGTCGACCGATCAAGACTGGAGCCGTCCAGGAGGAGGCCAGCGGCCTGATGTTCGCCGCGAGGCGATACTTCGGAACCTGGAGGAAGGCGGCCCAGGCGGCCGGGACGAGCCATCTCCTGGGAAAGCCCTTCAGGAGATGGACGAGGGAAGCCATCCTCGAGCGGATCCGGCGTGCCGCCCGCCAGGGACGGAGCCTGGCCGCGAGAGACTTCCGTAAAGCCAATCCAAGTTTCTACAACACCGCCAGTCGTCGCCTCGGATCCTGGGCCAAAGCAGTTCAGGAGGCAGGCTTGGCTTCCAGGCTTCCCGTTCCCCCACGGCACTGGACGCGATTGGAGCTGATTGACCTCCTCCGATCCTTCTGGCGCCGCAC
>Ga0134121_10000099_pt1 | contig 96202 bp, 81 predicted proteins | sample KB301_FD_96463 | JGI IMG/M metagenome (GOLD analysis project Ga0134121, IMG submission 96463) | Terrestrial soil microbial communities without Nitrogen fertilizer from Kellogg Biological Station, Michigan, USA - KB3-0-1 | ecosystem: Environmental > Terrestrial > Soil > Unclassified ...
ACAAGCTTTCCATTCACATCATACAATGCGATGGTGAGTGATTCATTTTTTGTGAGGGTGTATTCGAGGGTTTCGGTTTGTTGGATGGGATTGGGATAGATGAGAGGGGAAGATTGGGAGGAAGAAAAATTGAGAATACCAATATTTAAACCGGAGAGATAGCGCACCAAAGCCACGCCCTCGAAGGTTGCGTTTCCTGCAGCAACTATTTTTCCATCAGGTTGTATAGCGATTGAATTCGGCTCAGAGTAGCCGCCAACGGGATTTGTTTTGCCATAGTTGCCGAAACCATAATCCAAAGAGCCATTGATATTGTATCGGTTTAAAACAAAACCATTCTGGAATGATGTGTTTCCTGCGGCTACAATTTTTCCATCCGGTTGGATTACAACTGAATTTGCGCCATCCTGATATGAACCATTATCGGTAGTTACCTTGCCATCTGTACCGAAACTATTATCAAGTGTACCGTCGGTATTATACCGAACCAAAGTAAAGTCCTCATAGGTATTGCTCCAGGAGACGCCCGCTGCCACAATTTTCTGATCAGATTGTACTGCAAGAGCGTTAATCCAGGAACCGTACAAACCAATAGAAGTAATCACTTTCCCGTCAACTCCGAAGCTGTTATCAAGAGTAGCATCTGCATTATATCGAACCAAAGCGAAATAAGAAGTGGTACCGTCGTTTGAGCTTCCTGCCTCAATAATTTTTCCATCGGACTGGATTGCCACCGATGTTGCACCATCGTTTAAATTAAACGCAGTTATTACTATTCCATCAGTACTTAAGCTGCTATCAAGAGAGCCATCAATATTGTATCGGGCCAGAACAAAATGACCACCAAAAATTCCATCGTCAGATGATGTACCCGCTACAACAATTTTCCCATCAGATTGTACAGCCACAGCAGAGGCAAAGCTTCCATCGGAATCAATTTCTGTGAGTACTTTGCCGTCTGTACCAAAACCAGTATCAAGAGTACCATCAGTATTAAAGCGAACCAAAGCGAAATCATCCCTGCTGCCGTTGTATGAGACTCCGGCTTCTATGATTTTTCCATCGGGTTGCACCGCTACCGAGTATACCGCTTCTGAGTAAGAACTATCAGCAGTTATAACAACACCATCGTTGCTAAAGCTGCTATCAGGAGTGCCATCACTATTAAATCTGGCTAAAGCAAAGTCACCATCATAGGGACCGTTGGCTGATGCTCCTGCTACTACAATTTTACCATCGGATTGAATTGCTATTGAAAATGCTACATCATTTATACCAATGGAAATAGGTACAATTCCATCTCCGCCAAACGTACTATCCAACTCCCCCGCCTGTGCAAACACAGTAGCAGAAAAAATTGTGAAGATGATAATTGCAGAGAGTGATTTCATCTAAAGTTTTGAGTTTATTGCTTCATCATTTTCACGGTCATCTTCTCCGAGCCATTGCTGAGTGTGAGAAAATAATTCCCTGAAGTAAGCTCACCGATGCTGAGTATTTCTTTGTGAGCTCCTGCGGTACGCTGTTCATTCGAAATAAAATTCCTGACAAGCTTTCCATTCACATCATACAATGCGATGGTGAGTGATTCATTTTTTGTGAGGGTGAATTCGAGGGTTTCGGTTTGGTGGATGGGATTGGGGTAGATGAGCGGAGAAGATGGACAGGAAGAAAAGTTGAGGATGCCGACATTCAATCCGGAGAGATAGCGGGCTAAAGCAATACTGGCGGAAAATGTATCTAAGGCAGCTAATGAGCTTCCTGCCATTACAATTTTTCCATCGGGTTGAATGGTCATGTGAGTCCCCCAATCCTGACTCGAGTCAAAGTCACTGGTTACTTTGCCGCCGCTGCCGAAGCTATTGTCGAGGGTTCCATCTTTGTTGTATCGAACCAAAGCAAAGTCAGCATCAAGCGTATTACTAATTGAATAACCACTCGCAACAATTTTGTCGTCAAGCTGTATTGCCACAGAGGAGGCTCGATCATCACCCGAACCAATGGCGGTGATCACTTTTCCGTTAATGCCAAAGCTGCTGTCGGGAACACCTTCAGTAGTGTATCGCACTAAACCGAAGTCTATAGTTGTTCCGTTCCAGCAATATCCTGCTTCTACAATTTTTCCATCAGATTGAATTGCCACAGAATACGCCTCCTCGTCATCACTCGAACCAATGGTAGTAAGTACTTTGCCGTAAGTGCCGAATGTACTGTCAAGAGTACCATCTGTGTTGTATCTTATCAAACTGAAATAAGTTTGATACATCATGAGATTGGATGAGTACCCTGCTTCAATAATTTTTCCGTCGGGTTGCACTGTCACTGCGAATGCCCAATCGTCGCTCAATCCAAAATCGGTAGTAACTTTTCCATTTGTGCCGAAGCTGCTGTCAAGCGCACCATTAGTATTGTAACGAACCAAAGCAAAGTCAACATTGAAGCCGTTGTTTGCAACTCCGGCTGCTACAATTTTGCTGTTGGGCTGAATAGCTACAGAGAACGCAATACCTCCACCCGAACCAATACCACCGGTAGTCACTATTCCATTATTACCGAAGGTGGCATCAAGAGCACCATCTGTATTATACCGGGCCACGGCGAAACCTGGGCTCGATTGTCCTGCCGCTATAATTTTGCCATCGGGTTGAATTGCTACCGCGTATGCTTCATCAAGCACCCCAATGGCAGTGATCACTTTGCCATCAATACCAAAACTACTATCGAGAGCACCATTACTTTTAAATCGAAGCAACCCGAAGTCATTGTTTGCTCCATTGAATGAAACTCCCGCTGTAACAATTTTCCCGTCAGGTTGTATGGCAATTGATTCCGGACCAATCCAGTGTGGGCCATTGTGAATGATTACTTTGCCGTATGTACCAAACGAACTATCCAATTCCCCCGCCTGCGCAAATACAGCCGCAGAAAAAAATGTGATAATGATAATTAAGGAGAGTGATTTCAATTTGAAACAGTTTTTAAATTTATTGTTTCACCATTTTCACACTCATCTTCTGTGAGCCATTGCTGAGTGTAAGAAAATAATTTCCTGAAGTCAGCTCGCCGATGTTGAGTGTTTCTTTGTGCTCACCTGCCGCGCGCTGTTCATTCGAAATAAAATTCCTGATCAGCTCTCCATTCACATCATACAGCGCGATGGTGAGTGATTCATTTTTTTCGAGAGTGTATTCGAGCGTTTCGGTTTGGTGGATGGGGTTGGGGTAAATGAGCGGGGAAGATTCGGAAGAAGAGAAATTGATAACGCCTAAAGCCAACCCCGAGAGATAGCGGGCTAAAGCGAAGGTATATTGCCCCCCGCTGCTTGAGTATCCTGCGGCCACAATTTTCCCATCGGGTTGTATTGCTGCCGACCATGCCTGATCATCTTCAGAACCAATTGCAGTGGTTACCACGCCGTCTGCGCTAAAGGTGCTGTCAAGAGTTCCATCAGTATCATATCGAACCAAAGCGAAGTCAAGATCAAAGTTGATACCTGTGGCTCCCATTGCTATAATTTTCCCGTCGGGTTGTATTGCGACCGAATATGCGAGATCATTGCCCGAAGAAATAGCAGTGGTTACCTGGCCTCCCGTGCCGAAGCTGGTATCGAGAGTGCCATCAGCATTATACCGGACTAAGGCGAAGTCACCATCGGTACCGTTGTGGGAGAATCCTGCCACTAAAATTTTCCCATCGGATTGTATTGCCACAGGATAAGCACGATCATCACCGGAACCAACAGCTGTGGTTACTTTGCCGCCGGTGCCGAAGCCGTTATCAAGAGTGCCATTGGTATTATATCGAACCAAAGCGAAGTCATTGTCAATGCCGTTGAATGAGTATCCTGCTGCTACAATTTTCCCATCGGGTTGTATTGCCACAGAATATAAATCATCATCACCGGAACCAATTGCAGTGGTTACTATGCCAGCAGTGCCGAAGCTGTTATCAAGAGTGCCGTCGGTATTGTATCGAATCAAAGCGAAGTCATCATCAGTTCCATTGTTTGTGTATCCTGCTGCCACAATTTCCCCATCGGTCTGCATTGCGACTGAAAATGCCTTATCATAGTCCAAACCAATAGCAGTGGTTACTTTGCCATCAGTGCTGAAGGTGTTATCGAGAGTACCATCGGTATTGTACCGAACCAAAGCGAAGTCATAGGTGGTACCGATGGCTGAGTATCCTGCTGCTACAATTTTACCATCGGATTGTATTGCCACCGAGTATGCCGCGTCAGTGCCCGTACCAACGGCCGTGGTTAGTTTTCCGTTTGAACTGAAGCTGTTATCCAAGGACCCATTTGTATTGTACCGAACCAGTGCGAAGTCATAATTCGAACCGTTGAATGAGTACCCTGCCGCTACAATTTTACCATCGGGCTGCAGTGCGATTGAGTATGCAAGATCCGAGACCGAGCCAAGGGCAGTAGTTAGTTTGCCGTCGGCACTAAAGGTGCTATCGAGGTTTCCAGCCTGTGCAGAGGATGTATTAGTTAGTGCTGTGAGAAGAATGGTGAAAAGAAAATTTAGTTTTTTCATTCGGGAGTATTTTGGTAATGATGAGTGCAGAGAAATGATCTCATTTGGAAAACATTTCTCCAACCAAATGTAGCTGAAACCTTTTAAGCGAAGGGGAATTATTGCTTCACTACTTTCACCGTCATCTTTTGTGAGCCATTGCTGACCGTGAGAAAATAATTTCCTGGAGCAACTTCACCGATGTTAAGCGTTTCTTTATGCGCACCTGATGCGCGCTCTTCATTCGAAATAAAATTCCTGATCAGCTTTCCATTCACATCATACAATGCGATGGTGAGTGATTCATTTTGTGTGAGGGTGTATTCGAGTGTTTCGTTTTGGTGAATGGGGTTTGGGTAGATAACGGGAGAAGGTTGAGGTGAAGAGAAATTGAGAATGCCAATATTTAAACCCGAGAGATAACGCGCCAGGGCAAAGTCGTCTTCTGTTGTATTTCCCAGGTATCCTGCTGCTACGATTTTTCCATCAGGCTCCAGCGCCAGTGAATACACCACATCGCTGGATAAACCAATTTCTGTAGTCACCTTGCCATTGTTCCCGAAGCTGCTGTCGGGAGTACCATCAATATTATATCGCACTAATGCGAAGTCCCCATTCAGGCCATTCGATATAGTTCCGGCTTCTATAATTTTTCCATCGGGCTGTATGGCTATCGCATAGGTCCAACCACCTGTGGCTCCAACTTCAGTAGTTACTTTGCCACCATTCCCGAAGCTATTGTCAAACGTGCCATCCGTATTGTACCGAACTAAAGCAAAATCAGGATACGTGCCGCTGTATGAATATCCTGCCTGGACAATTTTTCCATCGGGTTGAATTGCTGCTGACCATCCCACATCATCACCTGATCCTATATCGGTGATTACTTTGCCTCCTGAACCGAAACTGTTATCAAGTGTACCATCAGGAGTATATCGCACTAAAGCAAAAGCAAACGTTGAACCGTTGCCACAGTTTCCTCCTGCTACAATTTTTCCGTCGGTTTGAAGTGCAAGTGACCTTACCTGGCTATTGTTTGAACCTATCACTGTAGTTACTTTTCCATCAGTACTGAAGCTATTATCAAGTGTGCCATTAGCATTATATCGCGCCAAAGCAAAGTATCTGTTTGAACCATTGTATGAATATCCTGCGACAACAATCTTTCCATCAGGTTGTATGGTTATCGAGTATACTTTATCATCATGCAATCCGATCGCAGTGGTTACCTTTCCGTCAGTGCTGAAGCTGCTGTCAAGAGAGCCATCTGTATTATATCGTACCAATGCAAAGTAATCTTCAGGACCATTGGTGGAAAATCCTGCTGCTACAATTTTCCCATCAGGTTGAATTGCTGCGGCGTATGCCTGGTCATTAGTTCCGCCAACAGCAGTGGTTACTTTACCATCAGTATTGAAGGTGCTATCGAACGAACCATCCTCATTGTATCGAACCAAAGCAAATTCAATAGTTGTACCGCCAGATGAATATCCTGTCGCCACAATTTTTCCATCAGCCTGAACCGCCACCGAGTACGCCAAATCATTAGACTGACCAATAGCAGTACTTACTTTGCCATCGCCACTAAACGTACTATCCAGAGTTCCGTCCTGTGCAAATGCAGCAGCAGAAAAAAAAGTGATTAGGATAATTGCGGAGAGTGATTTCATTTGAAAAAGTTTTGAAGTCTATTGCTTCACCATTTTCACACTCATCTTTTGCTCGCCGTTGCTGATAGTGAGAAAATAATTTCCTGAATGCAACTCACCGATGTTGAGTGTTTCTTTGTGTGCTCCCACCGCGCGTTGTTCATTCGAAATAAAATTCCTGATCAGCTTTCCATTCACATCATACAGTGCGATGGTGAGGGATTCATTTTTTGTGAGGGTGTATTCGAGGGTTTCGGTTTGGTGGATGGGATTGGGGTAGATGAGCGGGGAATTTTGAGGGGAAGAAAAATTTACCATGCCAACATTTAATCCCGATAGGTAGCGAGCTAATGCAAAACCACCATTAGTACCGGCGGTTGAATATCCTACTGCTACAATTCTTCCATCGGTTTGCATCGCCACCGAGTATGCCCCATCAACGCACGAATCAAAATCAGTGGTTAATATCCCTGTTACGTTAAAGCTGCTGTCAAGAGTACCGTTGATATTGTATCGAACTAAAGCGAAGTCATCATGCAAACCGTTGGAGTATCCTGCTGCAACAATTTTCCCGTCCGGTTGTATTACCAGGGAGAATGCCTCGTCCACGCTCGAGTCTACAGCAGTTCTTACAATACCGTCTGTACCGAAGCTGCTATCAAGAGTACCATCAGTCTTATATCGAACCAGGGCGAAGTCAAGATCTTCATTGTAGTATGCATATCCAATGTACAAGAATCCTGCTGCGACAATTTTTCCATCAGTTTGTATTGCCACCGCCGATGCCCCATCATTGCCTGAAGTAATTGCTGTGATTACTTTGCCGTCTGTGCCAAAGTTGCTATCAGGAGTACCATCAGTATTATAGCGAACCAAACTAAAGTTATTATCCGTGCCACCCACCCACGCAATTCCTGCTACTACAATTTTCCCATCCGGCTGTAGCGCTGTCGAGAATGCCTTACCGCCACTTGTACCAACAACAGTAGCCACTTCCCCACTTGTGCCAAAGCTGCTATCAAGAGTACCATCAATATTATAGCGAACCAAAGCGAAGTCATAACCTGAACTGTTGTATGCATATCCTGCTGCAATAACTTTTCCATCGGGCTGTATTGCCATCGAGTTTGCTCCATCATGGTACGAACCAAAAGCAGTTGTCAGTTTACCACCTGTGCCGAAACTGTTATCAAGAGAGCCATCAGGATTATATCGAACCAAAGCGAAGTCATCATCAAAACCGTTGTATGAGTAACCTGCTGCTACAATCTTTCCATCCGTTTGTATTGCCACAGAGCGTGCCTCATCATCATAATTAATCACATTAATTACAGTAGTTACTTTACCGCCTGTGCCGAAGCTATTGTCAAGAGTTCCATCTATATTATATCGAACGAGAGCGAAGTCCCTCCTATGCGCATAGTTTTCTGAATAACCGGCAACAACAATTTTCTCATCAGATTGTATTGCGACCGAGTATCCCACATCGCTGCCAATGACATCAATATCAGTCGTCACCTTTCCATCCCCACCAAACGTACTATCCAACTCCCCCGCCTGAGCAAATGCAGCAGCAGAAAAAAATACGATGATAATAATTGCTGAGAGTGTTTTCATTCGAAAGAGTTTTGAAATTTATTGCTTCACCATTTTCACCGTCATCTTTTGTGAGCCGTTGCTGATAGTGAGAAAATAATTTCCTGAATGCAACGCACCGATGTTGAGCGTTTCTTTGTGTGCGCCTGCCGTCCGCTGTTCATTCGAAATAAAATTCCTGATCAGTTTTCCATTCACATCATACAATGCGATGGTGAGTGATTCATTTTTCGTGAGGGTGTATTCGAGGGTTTCGGTTTGGTGTATGGGGTTGGGGTAGATGAGAGAGGAAGCTGAAACAGGATTGAAGATTCCCAAGTTAAGGTCTGAAAGAAACCTGGCAATAGAAATGTCTTCATTAAAATTTTTGGATGAATATCCTGAAACAACTATTCTTCCATCTGATTGAACCAGGATTTTACGTGCGTAATCATCACTCGAATCAATATCTGTGAGCAATTTACCATTGCTACCAAAACTACTGTCTAAACTTCCGTCGGCGTTATATTGAACCAAAGCGAAATCAAGACCATAACCCACTACTGATCCTGCTACAATTATTTTTCCGCTTGGTAAAATTGATGCTGATGCTGCAGTAGCATAGCCATTCGGAAAAGAGGTAATCACTTTTCCATCTCCATTAAAACTAACATCAAGACTACCATCAACATTATAGCGTGCTAAGGCGAATTCATCATTTGATCCTCCGTCTCCGGTATAACCTACTGCTAAAATTTTTCCGTCTGTTTGCAAGGAGATTGAAAGTATCCAATCATGCTGATTTCCGATACCAGTAGTTACTATGCCATTTGTTCCGAAGGTTGGATCCAGCGTGCCATTGGTTGTGTACCTTGCCATCGCAAAATCATCGTTAGTTCCGTTAAATGCATATCCGGCTTCTAAGATCTTACCATCAGGTTGAATGACAACAGCATAAGCATCATCAACGCCTGTGCTAATTGCTGTTACAACTTTTCCGCCTGTGCCGAAACTACTATCAAAAGTTCCAATCTCATTGTAACGAAGTAAAGCGAAATTATAGTCAGTACCTGTTTCTGTAAATCCCGCCACAAGAATTTTATTATCCGATTGCAACGCAATTGCAAAACCCCTGTCATCGGCGGTTCCAATCATGGAAACTACCTTTCCATTATTGCCAAAACCCGAATCAAGAGAACCATCCGGATTGCATCGAACTAAGGCAACATCATATCCTCCGGCATTCCAGGTATATCCTGCAACTATTATTTTCCCATTATCCTGAATTGCTACTGAACGCCCATAATCACCTGAAGAACCTACAGCAATTGAATCTATTCCATCAGAATCAAAACTGGTGTCAAGATACCCATCTGTATTGTATCTAAGCAGGACGATATCATTATTGGTTCCGTTATAGGAATTTCCAACTAATATAACTTTTCCATCCGTTTGCAGTTCCATCGAAAATGACACATCATCGCTGTCTCCAATTGCAATAATAGCTTTTCCATCTTGTGAGAATGTACTATCTAATGTAACGGCCTGAGCAAATGCAGCAGAAGAAAAAAAAGTGATGATGATAATTGCGGAGAGTGATTTCATGAGGTGTGTATGTTGAAAGTTTCTTTTTCATTGATTCACCATTTTCACCGTCATCTTTTGCGTGCCATTGCTGATGGTGAGAAAATAATTTCCCGAAGTTAACTCACCGATGTTGAGTGTTTCTTTGTGTGCTCCCACCGCGCGTTGTTCACTCGAAATAAAATTTTTGATCAGTTTTCCATTCACATCATACAATGTCATGGTGAGTGATTCATTTTTTGTGAGGGTGTATTCGAGGGTTTCGGTTTGGTGGATGGGGTTGGGGTAGATGAGCGGGGAAGATTGAGATAAAGAAAAATTCAGGATGCCTACATTCAACTCTGAAAGATAGCGTGCTAATTCAATCCTGGAATCAGAGCCTCCGGCTATCACAATCTTTCCATCAGGTTCGATAGCCACACAAATTGCTTTATCAATTTCATTATCAAAATCAGTCGTTGTTACTCCGTTCGTTCCGAATGAAGAATCAATAGAACCATCTTCGTTGAGAACAATCAATGCAAAATCATCAGGAAGGTTCAAGGTCGCTCCTGTTGCAACAATTTTTCCATCAACCTGGAGGGCAAATGAACCTGTTGATTCAAAAGTAGAATCAGTTGCTATTCCATTTGTTCCAAAAGTGGTATCCAAACTACCATCTGAATTATATCTCACTAAAGTAAATGTGCCAGGTGCGCTTACTAAAATTTTCCCATCCGGTTGAATAGCTATTGCATTAATAGCTGTGTTGCTCATTGCAGTAGTCACAATTCCTTGTATGCCGAAACTGCTGTCAAGAGTTCCGTTTGAATTGTAGCGGACAAGTGCCCAGTCAGTATTATTTCCGGTCTGTGTATAACCACCTGCTACAATCTTATTATCGGATTGAATCGCTACGGCGTAAATTCCGCTCTCTGAACCAATGAGTGTAGATACAATCCCATTTGAGGAGAAGCTGGTATCAAAAAGTCCAGTCGAATCGTAACGAAGAAGCATGAAACCTTCATCGCCATACATAAATCCTCCGACAACAATTTTTCCATCTGCTTGCAATGCCGCGGTAGTTTCACCAAATGAATAATACTGGTAATTAAGGGCAAAGGGGTCAAGAAGACCACTCGAAGTGTATCTGGCAAGATTATAACCCTCGGCAAACCTTTGAACCACCACAATTTTCCCATCTTGTTGTACCGCCAAAGAAAACACTTCACAATCTTCATTCCCGCCGAGTCCAATACTAATATCTACTGTACCATCTGTATTGTATCTTGAAATAAAACTCTTATGGTAGGAGGATGCATTAGGGGTTGTTCCTCCAATTAAAATTTTTCCATCCGGTTGAATTGTCATGGTTGAGACACTACCATAAGATCCTCCAAAAGGAAATGGGGTTTTTACTTTTCCATCTCCGCTAAACGTATTGTCGAGCTGACCCGCCTGTGCAAATGCAGTAGCAGACAAAACTGAGATTATGATAATTGAGGAAAGCGTTCTCATAAAGTTATTGCTTAGTGACTTTCACACTCACACTGCGTGAGCCATTACTAATTGTGAGCATATAATTTCCCACAGCAAGATTTTCATTCATCTTCAATTGCTCTTTGAGCTCACCTGCTGTTCTGTTTTCATTGGTGATGAATGATTGCACCATCTTTCCGCTTGCATCATACAATGTGATGGTGAGAGTTTGATCCTTCGTGAGTGTGTATTCGAGCGTTTCGTTTTGCTGGATGGGGTTAGGGTAAACCAGAGGAGAGGATTGGGGTGCAGAGAAACTCAGGATGCCAACGTTAAACTCTGAGAGATATCGTGCTAATTCAATTTCGGAAGAGTTCCCGCCAACAACAATTTTTCTGTCAGGTGCGATAGCCACACAACATGGATAATCATTACTACCGAAGTCAGTTGTCACTAAGCCGTTTGTACCGAATGAAGAGTCGATTGAGCCGTCCTGATTCAAAACAATTAATGCAAAATCATGAGGATGATCTGAAGTCGCCCCAGCTGCAACAATTTTTCCATCAACCTGGAGGGCAAATGAACCTGTTGATTCAAAAGAAGAATCAGTTACTATTCCGTTTGTTCCAAAAGTGGTGTCCAAACTACCATCTGAATTATATCTCACTAAAGTAAGCGTGCCAGGTGCGCTTGCTAAAATTTTCCCATCCGGTTGAATAGCTATTACATTTATAGTCGTGTTGCTCATTGCAGTAGTCACAATTCCTTGTGTGCCGAAACTGCTGTCAAGAGTTCCATTTGAATTGTAGCGGGCGAGTGCCCAATCAGTGTTCATTCCTGTCTGTGTAAAGCCACCTGCCACGATCTTATTATCAGGTTGAATCGCTATAGCGTGAATTCCGCTCTCTGAACCAATGAATGTATTAACAATCCCGTTTGAATCGAAGCTGGAATCAAGATCTCCATTCGAAGTGTAACGAATTAGCATGAATCCTTCACCACCAAACATAATGCCGCCGACTACTACCTTTTCATCAGATTGTGACGCTGCAGCGTATTCATTAAACGTGTTGTAGAATGTATGCGCACTGAAGCTGGTATCGAAAGTACCGTTTGAATTGAAGCGTAATGTAGAGTACCAGAATTCGCCCATACATACAACTGCTACAATTTTCCAATCTTCGCACACCGTTAAAGAAAAGACAACAGCGCTCGTTTCCTGTCCGCTCACTATCGCCCCACCGTAGCCAAAATCATTATCAAACGAACCATCTGTATTATATCTGGAAATAGTCCACCGATTAGGGATTGCGCCATTTACGTAAACATCCGAAGATGCAACCAATATTTTACCATCTGGCTGAATTGCTATAGCCGAAACGCTTCCCCAATAACCATAAGCAGGAAAACCATCCTTCACTTTTCCATCTCCGCTAAACGTACTATCCAACTCTCCTGCCTGTGCAAACGCAGCAGCAGAAAAAAATGCGATGACGATAATTGCAGAGAGTGTTTTCATTCGAAAGATTTTTGAAATTTATTGCTTCACAATTTTTACACTCATCTTTTGCTCACCATTGCTGATGGTGAGAAAATAATTTCCTGAAGTTAACTCGCCGATGTTGAGTGTTTCCTTGTGTGCACCTGCTGCTTGATCCTCATTCGAAATAAAATTCCTGATCAGCCTTCCATTCACATCATACAATGCGATGGTGAGTGATTCATTTTTAGTGAGGGTGTATTCGAGGGTTTCGGTTTGATGGATGGGGTTGGGGTAGATGAGTAGGGAGGTAGGTGATGAAGAAAAGTTGAGAATGCCCAACTCTAATCCGGATAAGTAACGAGCAACTGCGAACTCCGTCCAGGGATAAATGCTTTTTGCATACCCTGCAACTACAATTGTTTGATCCGGTTCTATTGCTACTGAGAATGCTGCATCATCCAGGTCATTAAAGTCAGTAGACAAAATTCCATTCGTACCAAAAGTATCATCAAGAGCGCCATTAGAATTAAATCGGGCCACAGCAAAATCAGAAGCGTAGTTTCCTGCAACCCCAACAGCAATAATTTTTCCATCGGATTGTAAAGCCATGGACGATAGGGTGCTGTTGGTTAGGTAAGTTGTCGCTTGTCCTCCCAATCCAAAGCTGCTATCCGGCATTCCATTAGTATTATATCGAGCCATCGCAAAATCAAGCCCGGAAGAACCTGCAACGATGATTTTGCCATCGGGTTGAATAATAACTGGTGACGAAGTGAATTCTATTCCAATGTTGGTCGCTACAATTCCGTTCGAGTTGAAGCTACTATCAAGAGTCCCATCAGTATTGAGACGCACTAAACACGAAGACGTAAAATATGAAGACGTAACTGTCAAAATTTTCCCATCTGTTTGGATAACGACCGAAAGTGCATTTGTCAGGTTTGAATTAGTGACTATACCGCCAATACCGAAAGTGCTGTCACGAGTGCCATCTTCATTATATCGAATCACAGTGAAACCTCCTCCGCCTGCCGCAATAATTTTTCCATCCGTTTGAATGGCTAAAGAATGTGCGAAAGTAAAACTTGGGTCTTCAAAAATTCCACCTATGCCGAAACTTGCATCAATAATTCCATCCGTATTTAATCGAGCTATATAGCCAGTGTTAAAATCGTCGCCGACAAATACAATTTTACCGTCAGATTGTATTGCTACTGATACGGCATTGCGATAAGGCAACCCGCCATAAATAGATATTCCGCTACCATTAAAGCTGCTGTCAACCGTGCCATTTGTATTATATCGAGCTAAACAACCTGCCGAATGCGATACGCCAGACTTTGAAGTTCCTGCAGCTACGATTTTCCCATCTGTCTGTATTGCTAATGAATGAATTTCAGCGCCAAAGGATTGAATGTAAGTTGTCACTTTTCCATCTCCACCAAACGTATTATCCAACTCTCCCGCCTGGGCAAATGCAGCAACAGAAAAAAGAATGATGATAATAATTTCAGAGAGTGTTTTCATTTCAAAAATATTTCTCTTACCAAAGGTAACCCCATTTCTCACCATCACTATGAAAAGAAAAACCCCGGCACCAAGCCAGGGTCCTGTTTTTTTGCAAATTGAAAATTGCCAACTGCCAACTGATTCTTAATTCGTCCACGGAGCATTGCCTTCCACCGTCAATCCCATCGACCGCGCCGTACCCGCCACCATCTTCATCGCAGATTCAATGGTGAAGCAATTGAGATCACTCATTTTTTCTTCCGCAATCTTTTTTACCTGATCCCAATCTACCGAGCCAATTTTTGTCCGGTTAGGAACGCCGCTGCCTTTGGGTTGCTTTGCAGCTTCAAGAAGCGATACGGCCACAGGTGGCTGTTTGATGATGAAGTCAAAGGACTTATCCTTATAAACGGTGATAATAACCGGAAGCACCTTGCCTTGTTTCTCCTGCGTTTGCGCATTAAACCGCTTGCAGAATTCCATGATGTTAATTCCTTTAGAACCCAGTGCCGGACCAATCGGAGGAGCAGGATTCGCCTGTCCGCCTTTGCACTGAAGCTTTACATAAGTTTCGATTTCTTTTGCCATTACTTGTTAGTTTATTGGGTTATTGGGATATTGGGTTATTGGGAATGAAGGCTATTAATTTCCCAATTCCCAAATTTCCTATTATACTTTCTCCACCTGCGCATAATTCAATTCCACAGGAGTTTTCCTTCCGAAAATCTTCACGTTCACTTTGATCTTTTTCTTCTCTTCATTCACTTCTTCAATCACGCCGATGAAATCATTGAAAGGTCCGTCGGTGATCTTCACATTTTCTCCCACTAAGAATGGCTCGTTGATCGCTTCACCGGCTTCTGCTAATTCATCCACCTTGCCAAGGATGCGGTTCACTTCTGTCTTGCGCAACGCCTGCGGCTTTGCTCCTCCGAGAAAATTGATAACGCCGGAAATATTTTTAATAGTGCCGAACATATCAGGAGTTGTTCTCAGTTCATCTGCTTCCATCAATATATAGCCCGGGAAAAAGGTGCGCTCCTTAATTACTTTCTTACCATTCTTTACCTTGTAAATCTTTTCCATCGGCACCAGCACCTGCGTTACAATTTCTTTCCAGCCGCTGCGGGTCACTTCGTTTTCGATGTACTCCTTGATCTTGCGTTCCTTACCACTGATCACACGCATCACATACCATTTCTTTTCTTCGTTCATTGCAAAAAATATTTTTTATTGGAAAAAGTGATAGAATGTATGCATGGCAAAATTAGCCGCCTCATTCATCACCCAAACTATAAGCGCCAAAATCAACATGGCAATGGTAACAACAATTAAGCTTCCCTGCAGATCTTCAAGGGTTGGCCATGAAACTTTGTGAACAAGCTCAGTCCATGTTTCTGAAAAAAATAAGTTGATGCGATTCATAAGATTCAGTTATTTGTTATTTATTACTCGATAAACGGACAGAATTCTATTTGTCCGTCTAACTACTAATCATTTACTATTCACTCCTTCTGGCAGGGGTGGAGAGACTCGAACTCCCAGCCAACGGTTTTGGAGACCGCTACTCTGCCAATTGAGCTACACCCCTTTGTTCAGTTTGCAGTTTACAGTTTGCAATTTGTTTTTTGCTAACTGCCAACTGCCAATTGCCAACTTATTTTAAAATCTCCGTCACCTGACCAGCGCCAACGGTTTTGCCACCTTCACGTATGGCGAAGCGCAAACCTTTTTCCATAGCCACCGGCATGATCAGCTTCACTGTCATGGCGATGTTATCACCGGGCATCACCATTTCAACGCCATCGGGTAATTTGATTTCTCCCGTTACGTCAGTAGTGCGCAGGTAAAACTGCGGACGATAGTTGTTGAAGAAGGGAGTGTGACGACCGCCTTCTTCCTTGCTCAGCACATACACTTCGCATTTGAATTCAGTGTGCGGAGTGATGGAACCCGGAGCGCATACGACCATGCCGCGGCGGATGTCATCTTTTTCAATTCCGCGCAGCAGCAATCCAACGTTGTCACCGGCCTCACCTTCATCCAGAATCTTGCGGAACATTTCAACACCGGTAACTGTAGACTTCAATGATTGCTCAATCAAGCCAATAATTTCCACTGCATCGCCTGTATGAATAATGCCGCGTTCAATACGTCCTGTGGCCACTGTGCCACGACCTGTGATGGAGAACACGTCCTCCACCGGCATGAGAAACGGCTTGTCCTTGGCGCGCAATGGAATTGGAATCTCCTTATCAACAGCAGCCATTAATTCATCAATTGATTTGGTCCAGTTCGGATCGTTGTTCAGCGCGAGCAATGCAGAACCACGAATAACGGCCGCTTTATCGCCATCGAATTGATAAAAGCTCAGCAATTCGCGCACTTCCATTTCAACGAGATCAAGCAATTCGGGATCATCCACAAGATCACACTTGTTCATGTACACCACCACCGCCGGCACACCTACCTGGCGCGCAAGCAAAATGTGCTCACGGGTTTGAGGCATAGGGCCATCTGTGGCGGCAACAACAAGTATGGCGCCGTCCATTTGAGCGGCACCTGTTACCATATTCTTGATGTAGTCGGCATGACCAGGGCAATCTACGTGAGCATAGTGACGGTTCATCGTTGAATATTCAACGTGAGCTGTATTAATAGTGATGCCGCGCTCTTTTTCTTCGGGAGCATTATCAATCGAATCGTACGATTTCATTTCCGCCAATCCCTGTTTTGAAAGAACAAAAGTGATTGCAGAAGTAAGCGTGGTTTTACCATGATCAACGTGTCCGATGGTTCCGATGTTAACGTGCGGTTTCGTGCGTTCAAATTTTTCCTTAGCCATAGCTAATAAGTTGTTGAGGTTAAAATGATTTTTTTATTTCAAAGAAGATCATCGCTGATCCTGAGTTCATGACCGGAATCGAACCGGTAATTTCCCCCGACCTGTCGGGGTTGCTCTTCCATTGAGCTGCATCAACTGACTTAATTTTTTTTCAGAGCCAATGGTCCCGATCAAATCGGGACGATCCTCCTGTTCCATCCGGAACCGCCACCTCCGTCCACAGTAACTGTTTCACTTTTCCCCTTTCCAGAGCCAATGGCCAGAATCGGACTGGCGACCCCATCCTTACCATGGATGTGCTCTACCGACTGAGCTACATTGGCCGATTGATTTCGGATTTAAGATTTCGGATTTGCTTTTCAGTTCCCAATTTATAATCGTTGATCCTTCATTGTTATTTATTAATCACAATACACAAATAATTTTTTTCCTTCCGAGCGGGAGACGAGGCTCGAACCCGCGACCTTCAGCTTGGAAGGCTGACGCTCTACCAACTGAGCTACTCCCGCTTGTTCACGAGTCGCGATACGCGTATCGCGATTCGCGACTTAACAATTAGTTTTCTCAAAGAACTGTTCCGTGGGGAGAGCAGGATTCGAACCTACGAAGGCATGAGCCACCTGATTTACAGTCAGGCCCGGTTGGCCACTTTGGTATCTCCCCTTTACTTAGGTTGCAATTGGCAATTTGCAGTTGGCAAAAAAATTTGCTCTCATTGCAACTTGCCTGTTCCGTCCCGATGCATCGGGATTCGGGATAACTGCATCCTGCCAACTGGATCCGAGCCGATGGAGGGACTCGAACCCCCGACCTACTGATTACAAATCAGTAGCTCTAACCAGCTGAGCTACATCGGCATTAATTTCAAAACGTTTCAGTGAAAAATTCATCTCAGGAAACGACACACTTCAGTTTTCCTTTCAAAAAAGGTGGGCAAATATACTGTAATAATCCAGAAAGGAAAGTGGAGGAAACAATTATTGTTGAATCTTTTCCTTGTGCTTCTTCACTTGCCGCACAATAGAATCAGTAGCGAGTTCGATGGATTCTTCAAAGAGCTTGCTGCGTTCTTCAGCAAATAATGTTTTGCCGGGAATTTGTAATCGTATCTCTGCGATTTTATCTCTCACGCTGCCTTTGTTGTGATCCAGTTTCAAAATCACCTGCGCATCTATGATATGATTTACAAAGCGTTCAATTTTCTGCAGCTTGTCTGTGATAAACTGCTCCAGCTTATCATCGGTGTTGAAATGAATCGAATGAATTTTGATGTTCATAGCTATTAGAATTTACTGTGAAGAAAAATATTTTCTGATGCTCATGCCTTGGGATGAGCTTTCCTGTAAACATCTTTTAGCTTTTCAATAGTGTTGTGCGTGTATACTTGCGTAGCTGCCAGTGAGGCGTGACCCAGCAACTCCTTTATTGCATTGATCTCCGCGCCGTTGTTCAGCATGTGTGTTGCGAATGTGTGCCGAAGTACATGCGGACTTTTCTTTTCAACGGTTGTGATTTGTTTAAGAACGGTATTCACAATGTTGTATACAGAGCGTGCATACATTTTATTTCCCGTATCAGAAACGATCAGCGAAGAAAATAATCCGGAAGGAAAAGTCTTATGACGAAGATCATTATACTCTTTGATGAACTGTTTCAATTCCCTGCTGATGGGAATGATGCGCTCCTTGTTTCCTTTCCCAAGAACTTTTACCGCACCACTGTGCAGGTCAATATTCTTCTCTGAAAGGTTAACCAATTCTGAAACACGCATGCCGGTTCCGTAAAGCAGCTCAAAGATCAGGCGGTTTCTTGCTCCGGAAAATCCTTCGCCAAAATCAAAATGCTGCCAGAGCAATTCCATTTGATTTTTGTTGATGAAGACGGGAAGTCGCTTCGACATTTTGGGAGCGATCACTTTGCTCATCGGGTTTTGCTGAATGGCATTTTTCTTCAGTTGAAATTTGAAGAATGTTTTTAATGAGGAAAGCTTCCTGTTGATGCTCCGGGAACCGATGCCTTCTTCCATCAGCGATACTAACCACGAACGCACATGCGTGTGACGCACATTCAGCAGGTCATCGAACTCATAAATTTTGGAAAGGAAGACTGAGAATTGCGTAAGGTCATTCTCATACGCTGTTATTGTGTGAGCTGAATATCGTTTCTCGTATTCGAGATATTGAAGAAAGCTCCTGAAATCCATCATACCAATCGCTTCACGTACAAATATACGAAGAGGCGAATGGGATGTGAAGAATTTTTCCAACAAAATAGTTTACGAGTGTGCAAAAAAAAAGTTCGACTCCGGGGAAACGAAATCGAACTTCAAATCTTTAGCCGGGAAAATCTACGCTTCGCTCTCGCGATTCATTTGCTCACGATATGCGGCACGCTTAATCTCACCGCGTCGTTCTACTGAAGGTTTTGTGAATGCCTGGCGGTACCTCAACTGTTTGAGCGTACCGGCTTTCTCAAATTTTTTTTTGTACTTTTTTAAAGCTTTGTCGAGTGACTCAGAATCGCGGGCATCAATGATTAGCATGAAGGATGTTGATTTGATTTAGTGCGGCAAAGATAATGGGTGAGAGGGAAATAGCAAATTGAGTTTGCAGTCCCGATAAATCGGGATCTTCGCTTTGCTTCGATTTGCAGTTTTCCCGAATCCCGATGCATCGGGACGGGACAAGACAGTTTGCAAACCAAACTTATAATTTCTCGCTTTTACCAATGAGTGTCAAAAGATTTTCAGCAAAACTTCTCCATGAAAATCTTTTTTTCTCTTCCGGAATTCCCGCTTCAAAATTCTTCGACAAATTATTTTCAAAGAAATTGAGGATTGCATCGGCGATTGCTTTTGGAGTTGGATCAACACACAAACCCACTTTTCCATCCGGCACTAATTCGGGCAAACCGCCAACATTGGTTACGATCATAGGCTTGTTGAACTGATATGCGATTTGCGTGACACCGCTCTGCGTTGCGCTACGGTAGGGTTGAACAACCACATCAGCAGCAGAAAAATATTTTTTCACTTCTTCTTCTGCAATGAAATCAGTTTTGAGAATGACATGACTTTGCAGATTCAATTTCGAAATCAAATCGAGATACGGTTTTGAGTTTTCATAAAATTCGCCCGCTACAATAAGCTTCAAAGGAAATTTTCTCAGCTGCTCATCTGCAAAGGCTTCGAGCAGAAGATCGAGCCCTTTGTATTTGCGAATGAAGCCGAAGAAAAGAAGGTAATGAAAACCGGGATCGAGACTCAATTGCTTCTGCGCCTCCTCCATCGTAATGGCCGCTCCAAAATTATCATAGAGGGGATGCGGATTTTGAATGAAAGGTTTTCGCGGAACAAATTTTTTCAGATCAACACTTACCGAATCTGACATGGTGACAAAACCATCGCAGGCGGTGAGAAAATATTTTGTGAAGGCAACATCGCCGGTTCTTTTCTCATGAGGAATCACATTGTCAAGAATGGAAATCACCCGGGTGTGATGATTCTTCTTCGATCTTCTTGCAATCGTTCCAAAGCAGGGACCCATAAGCGGCAACCAAAATTTGTAAAGCAGCAGGTCAGGTTTTTTCTTTCGAATTTCATTTCCAACCAAAATCCAGTTGAGCGGATTGATGGAATTTACTCTTCGGGAAATTTTGAGATCCGCAGGTGCAGGTGCATCCGTGAATTGAGATTTTCCGGGAAATAAAAATGAAGGATATTGAACGGTGAACGTGTAAATTTCAACTTCATGTCCCATCGCAATCAACTCACGGCTTAACCGCTCATTGAATGTAGCAAGTCCGCCGCGAAAAGGATGTGCTGAACCGATGAAGATGATTTTCATTCAGCAGCAAAAGTGAAGAAATAAGATGTAAGACGTAAGAAATAAGATGTAAGAAATAAGACAGTAGAAGGTAGAAGGTAGAAGTTAGAAGTAAAAGAGTTAAGACGAAGATGTAAGATGGGACTTCGGTCTGTAGTATGGTCTTCAGTAATCATAGATGAGGGCGAGAGTAAATCCGAAATCATTTTATTGCTGCACTAAAATCTTCCTTCCATAAGTTCTTCCATCTTGTTCTGCCTTCACTAAATACAATCCGTTACCCCATTTGCTGCAATCAATTTCTTCCATCACATCCAGGGAAATGCTGTACTGCTGACGCCATAGCACATGCCCAAGTTCATCACAGATGCTCATGAGGACGGGTGATTTTTGGTGAGAAGTAAAATAAATAGTGAATGTTTCGGCTGCTGGATTAGGGCCCATGGCCATTTCCAGTTCAGGAGTTTCATCATTATTATAAATCGAAAACCGCTCTCCGCTAGTTATGAGATTACAGATTTTTTTCCTTGGCTCAGGATCAGAATAAACTGTGCGTAAACTATCGAGTAATATGCGGCGCGCCGCAATGGTAGATTGATACCCGGAATTGAAAATCAGGTTGGTGTTGTTGAGCGAATCGGTAACCAAATCATAATACTCTTCAGTAGTGGTTTTGCAATAGGACCGAATGTAAATATCCGTGAGCGATCGCACGGCTCGTAACTTCGGAAGCGACGGATCCCATCCGCTTTCATAGAAAAAGTTCTTTCGCTGTGCTTGTCCATTGGCGAGTTGGTGAAGTGAAAGTCCCTGAAAGCCATAGTTGTTCGGCAGCGCTGTAAAATCAAGAAGCGTAGCTGCAATATCAACGTTAGAACCAATTTCATCAGTGATCACACTGTTCGAACCAAACCATTTCGGGTAACGGATGAAAAGCGGAACACGAATAGATTCTTCAAGAGCCAAAATCTTTTCATGTAAATGATGCTCGCCCATCAGGTAACCATTATCACTGGTGAAAATAATAAGCGTGCTGTCCAGGGTGCCGTCGCGCTGCTGAATCCACTTCAACAAGCTGTCAACATTATCATCAACGCTCTTGAGTGTTTGATACATTGCAAGTTTCAGGGCATTGACTTTGGGAGTGTCAACGTTCCATATTTGATCACTGTAAAATGAAGGGTAATTGCTGGTGTAAAAAGTATAGTTAGAAGCAAAGGGTATAGTTTCATTCAGATACAACAATGAATCCTGGGGGCGCGGAGTAGTGGGACCGTGCGGAACGCGTGTGAAATAATAGAGCACAAAATTTTGCCCCGCAGGAACTGTATTCAAAAATGTTTTCGCAAGCTGCGGATATACATCGCTGATATGACCGCTAATCGTGGTATCCTTTCCGTTAATTGTGTATGGAGGATCAACATAAGTCTCGGTACTGCTTACTGCCCACCAGTTAAATCCTTTAGGATCACCCATAAACTGACCATACTTTCCAATAAAGCCGGTATAATAACCATGATCTTTAAGTATTTGCTGAATAAGTGGAAAAGAAGAGTTGAGTGTGTCTCCGTTACTCTCCAGTCCATTGATGTGCGGATACACACCCGTGTAAATGCATGCACGACTCGGGGCACATTGGGAAGTAGTGGGGATCATGAGCTTGAAATTCACACCTTCATTTGCAATCCTGTTGATTGCCGGGGTATTCAGCCATGATGGCGCTCCATTGGGGATGAAGGCATCATAGCGCGCATCATCCAGAACAATCATCAGGATATTTTTCTTCTGCACTCCGTGATTGAGTGTTGTGACCACGTGCGTGGCGCACCAGGCTGATTTGGCCGCACCGAAATTTGTTTCTATGCGATTCTCATACGTGGTGTTAGGTTGAAGATTCGTGAGCGGGCAACTTGATGCTGTAATGTTGGAAACTTTAGTCCATGCACTTGCTCCCTGAGCCCGATAGTTAAGAGTGTAGCTGTTGCTTCCGCAAGCAGGTTCCCAACTGATGAGTACCGAATTGGCAGTGACCGATGAGGAAGAAATATTTATTGGTGGCGAACATTTCTTTGTGGTTTTTGAAATTGAAGGAGAATACCCCACCGTAGTATTATTACTGCAGAAACTGGCTACAGCGAAATCATAGGAAGTATTCAGCTCTAATCCCGAAATAGTGACCGAATTCCCTGTAATGCTGTTGCTAAACATCCATTCACTACTGCCGGAGACTTTGTACTCAAGAAGATAATAGGAAACGCCGGTAACTTTCTTCCACGAAGCCTCTACCGAGCAGCTTGTTATATTTTTTAGTTTCAAATTAACAGGAATCGAAGGAGTACAGGTTCCGAAAACTAATTCACTGGAAAAGGGAATAAGCAAAATGAGAGCGAGCGAAAAGAGTTTCATTAAAGGTTTTTAGGAGAAAATGAAGCTAAACGATAATGGCATGTAATACGGAGCTGAAGGGCAAACGGTTACATAAACTCACATTATAACTTAAGGGCATCTCTAAAAACCTTCATTTTATTTCCTCATCCTGATTCCTTGACCTGAAGGAGAAAGGTTAGTGGTAGGTTTTTAGAGATGCCCTTAAGAGTCAAATAAATCTCCGGGTTAAATTGCTAAATTTGATCTTTGTCAAACTAAGCTGCTATGAAAACACTTCTCACACTTTCAGTATTTGTCTTTTTGTCGTACGATACAAGAGCTCAACTCATTTTTCAGCATATAAAAGCTGAAGTAATATCTCTTGATGATGACGACAACAAACTGAACAATCAAATTCAATTGGGTGACACTCTAATGGGCACGTTATCTTATTCTCATAATGTGACTGACAGCAACTCTGATCCCACCGTTGGAGATTATTTGTATTCCACTACGCCATATGGTATCTCATTAATCGGGCCCGGAAATCTTCTTTTCCAATCCGATGGCAACAATGTTGACTTTCTCTGTGAAGCCGTTGACCTTCCCGTAGTAGATGGCGGTGATGCAATTACGTTTCGGAGCTACAATAATTATTACTCGCTGGGCAATGCAGCAACTGACAAACTTATTTCGTGGACGGTTAATAATGATGACGGAACTAACCTGAGCAGTGATGCCCTCCCGATCATTCTCGACTTGTCAATCTGGGACCAACTTTATGGCTTAACCATTGGTGCCGATGATTTTCCCGATGGAACCCTTGGTTATTTTATCAGGGCAACAGTTGTTGAAATTGAAACCGATGAAGGCACAGGAGTAAACAATTTAGTTTCAGGAAATGAAGAAAGAATTTTTCCGAATCCCGTGCACTCATCTTTTACAATATCAAATCCGGTTGCTGATGGCACGCTGGTAATTGAAGATGTGAATGGAAAAGTGATGATGAGCAAAACTGCGGTGACATCTGAAGTTGATATTTCTGATTTTCTACCGGGGTTGTATGTGGTGAAGATTATTGGGAAGAAAGAAGTGAAGGTGATAAGGATGGTGAAGAGTTGATTTTCGCGGATTGTGTACTGGTTATGAAGGCACAAGTCAACTGCTTAGAAATAAATAATATTGGTATTAAGTCCCCATTCTTTGTTCCGGTTCAATTCAAGATAGCCAGTTACGTCTTGAATAGTTGAGATGTCATGAAAGCATATACCTTTCCACAAGTCCACAATCTTACTGTCTTTAAACTTTACTAGTAGTAGGTGCGATGTTCGAACATAACCACCTTCAAGATATTGCATGACGAGTAGATCGTTACTCTGAGCAAGAAACACCAACTGCCTGCCCGGCATGCTTCTAATGATTATATCTGTAGAATTATAGGGCTCATCAGGATTGGCGATCCTGAAATTACCTGTAAAGCAATCAAGCTGTCTTTTAATGAATTTTGGAATGTTTTTTTTATTATTGGTGATATCGAAGTTGTCACTTTTCAAATCTGCTATGAAGCTATCTAGATTTCTATTAGCTAAGATTTTTGCAGTGTCAATTTGAAAACTACATTTTTTTTGTCCTTCCGAAATCTGCGTTGTCAGAAGAATAATTGAAAGAATAAGTGTTTGTATTTGTCTCATTAAGTTAGGATGAAGTCTCCCCTTTTGGATCCAACCAAGACGATAATCCGAAATTGAAAATTCGAAATTCGAAATTCGAAATTAATTAATCCTCTTCTCCACCTGATAGCTATTCCTGTCATGCGCGCTGCGCGAAATCATTTCCGCCATAAATCCCGCCGAGAATAATTGAACTCCGATGACCATGCTTACCAGTGCGAAATAAAATAAAGGACGCTCGGTCATGTGATATTGCAGATAGACGAACTTTTGAATGGTAAGCACAATGGAGATGATGAAGCCGATGAAGAACGAAAGCAACCCGAGCGTGCCGAAGAGATGCATCGGTCTTTTTCCGAAGCGTGTTACAAAAGACAAAGTGAGCAAATCAAGAAAGCCGCGAATGAATCGCTCCCATCCGAATTTTGTTACTCCGTATTTCCTAGGGTAATGCACCACTTCCTTCTCCGAAATTTTTGTGAAGCCATTCCACTTTGCAATTACCGGAATGTAACGATGCATTTCACCATACACTTCGAGGTTCTTTACCACATCGTTCTTGTAGGCTTTCAAGCCACAGTTAAAATCATGCAGCGGAATTCCGCTGATCCATGCCGTTGTGCGATTGAAAAATTTGGAAGGAATTCTTTTTGAAAAAGGATCGTGACGCTTTTTCTTCCACCCTGAAACCAAATCAAATCCATCATCATGAATCATTTTGTACAACGCAGGAATTTCATCAGGGCTGTCCTGCATGTCAGCATCCATCGTGATCACCACTTCTCCTTGTGCAATTTTGAAACCTTCATTGAGTGCAGCACTCTTCCCATAATTTCTTCTGAACTTGATTCCTTTGATATGCGAATCTTCTAACGCCAATTTCTCAATGACGCTCCACGATTGATCGCGGCTCCCATCATCCACAAATATGATTTCGTAAGTGAGAGGATTCGCTTCTATCACTCTCCTGATCCACGAAGTTAATTCCGGAAGCGATTCCTGTTCGTTCAATAAAGGAATAACGACAGAGAGTTGCATGAAAGGTCTATGTTCTAAGCTGCGCTTAATGTACTTCGGGAGGATTTGGAATGGTCATGGGGCCAAATTCGGCCATTGGATTTTTTCTCTTTACTATGGCAGCAATGATGAGAATAATAATTGCGTCGAGACCCACTCCCATTGGAAGGCCAATCAGCATATTCTTAACAGACATCCCGTAATCCTTCCCTTCCATTTCTTTCAGTGTCTCCTGAATCTTTTCGTCAGGCACCTTGCCATTCATCCAGTTATAAGTCCAGTCCATCCAGTACTTCTTTACTTCATCGGGAAGATTGGGGTCAATAACCGTTTGAAGAATGTATGCGAAAATCGTGTTGATGACCACGACTACAGCGCTGCAAATGATGAGCGCAACAAATACATCCTTAAAAGAAATGAATCCACCCTGCGCCTTGCGTAATTGAAAGGCTCCTATCAGAAACAAAACATAATAAAGGATTGAAGGCATAAACCTGAAGAATCCTGCGAAGTATTTTATTCCCATGATATAAAGAATCATTATTGCGATCACGCAATAAATTCCGCAAATAATTCCCCATTGAAGTCCGAATTTGATGGGAGTTTTTGTTTTCATTGTCTCAGAAGAATTTAATTTGATTGTGATTAATTATTGCCACCGGTTTTCCCTTGAATTTCTTTCCGATAAAGGGTGTGTTCACCGATTTTGATTGACTGTCTTCGCGTTTCAATTCCCATTGCACCTCCGAATCAAAGATAGTAAAGTTGGCTTCTGAATTTTCCTGTAAGGAAGGAACCGGTAAACCAAGAATTCTCCTCGGCGCAATGGAAATTTTTTCAACGAGCTGCTCCGGTTTCATTCTTCCTTCCAATGCTTCATTTGCCAGGGCAAAACATGTCTGCAAGTTGATGATGCCTGCTGCCGCGTATTCAAACTCCACATTTTTCGATTCATCGTTTTGCGGTTGATGCGCCGAACAAATCACATCTACGGTACCGTCTTCGAGGCCTTTTTTTAATGCTTCAATGTCTTCTTTCGTTCTGAGCGGCGGAAAAATTTTGTAGTTGCTGTCGTAATCATTCAGCTCCGAATCGTCGAGGATGAGATGAATCGGATTCACCCCTGCCGTTACCGGAATTCCTTTCTTCTTTGCTTCACGAATCCGGTCCACAGCTTCTTTTGTCGAGATGCAACTAAAATGTATGCGCGATCCTGTGTACTCGGCAAGCTCGATGTCACGCACCACCATCAGGTCTTCAGCGAGAGCAGGGATTCCGCTCATGCCGAGAAACACGCTCGATACTCCTTCATTCATCATGCCGCCCGGTGCAATCGTTTCATCATGCGGATGACTGATGATGACGCCATTGATTTTTTTTACGTACAGCAAACCGCGCATCATGAGACCGGCCACCATGATGGGCTTCGGCGCATCACTGAATGCAATGGCGCCTGCTTCATGCATGTCATAAATTTCTGCAAGCTCTTTGCCCTCACAATTTTTTGTGACAGCACCAATGGGGAAAATGTCAACGATGTTTCCTTTTGCCTTATTGATGATGTACTGGACTCCGGCTTTTGAGTCAGTCACCGGAAATGTATCAGGCATCAATGCCACTCCTGTAAAACCGCCGGCGGCGGCGGCTTTAGCGCCACTTTCAATATCTTCCTTGTATTCAAATCCCGGGTCGCAGAAGTTAGCGAACATATCAAACCATCCCGGTGAAAGAAATTTTCCTTCCGCATCAAATTCTTCAGCATCCTTTGAATCAATGCGATGCTTTACGGAACGAATGATTCCGCCATCAATTAAAATGTCTTTTGTTTGAAGATGAAATGGAGAATTGGGATCGAGGATGGTAGCAGCTCTGATTAGCAGCGTGGGCACGGGGCGAAGATAGAAGAAAGTTTTTTTGAATGCGCCTTACAATTGATCTTTGATTTCACATTCTTAGTTACAGGTGAGAACCTTATAGCTCATTCAATAACTCCTTTAGTGGTTTTGTCCTCAACTTTCCTTTCTTGACGAAATTGAGATTTTCAATCGCTTCGCTCATTTCACTGAGCTGTTGTGCTTTTGCAGGAGATATCTGTTTTGTTTTTGTGAATGGCAAACTATTCAATAGTTCAACTACGAAGGCCACCTTGCTTTCTTTTACATCAACAAGCAATTTCATGATCTTTAGTTTTCAATTGGCAAAGTTAAGAGAAGCAAAGATTTCTGCAGCAGTTCTTTAGAACTTTTTTGTTCATCTATTTCCAGAATTTCAGAAGAGCAATTTCAAACGCAATAAACAGCAGCACAAACAAGATAGAAACTTTCCACAGAGGTATTCCAAGTTTTTGTCCTGTTACGAATACGCCAAGATCACGCTCAGTATTTGTAATCACCTTCACCTTAAGCGGTGAAGAAACCTTTTGAAGTTCATCGTTGGAAAGAAATGTGAGATCAGATTCCTGGCGATTGTAGTTCATCGCAAACCACGCACTTGTTGCGCCCGTAGGATCTTCGAGTGCATAGAATCCCGATCGCGTAATGGAATTGTCGAAAAAGACAATCACGCTGCTTCCGCTTTTTCTTTGAGCAGGAAAAAATTCCGTGTTGTTTCCCTTCAGCCGCAGCACCTGCTCATCACTGCCCAGGTCAACATTCACCATCGCCTTGCCTTCATTACCGATGATGTACGCGTTGGCATTCGCACTGGTGTGCACGATCGCCATGTTGTACATCATGGGCGCAAACACTGCATTCAGCGGAAGGTCAGATACATCCTTATCGAGGGGCACTGCAGCAACATAAAGCAACCCTTTTCCAACCTGGTATTTTGTGATGAGCGAAGATCCATCATTGCACGTGAGCAATGGTTCTGCATTCGTCAATGTTTTTTTAGGGAAGGAAAAACTACCGCTGCATTTCGGGAGGGTGATGTTTTGAGAAAAATGTTGAAACACGTTTCTGAAAAGCGGATCATGGGTGTTCACGGTTGTCACTTGCTTTGGGGCATTTTCGAATGACGAAATCAAATCAGCATTCACTCCGGAGAGAAATAAATTGTAAGAAGAAAGATCTGCCGCCAGATCCGGGAACATACACACGCTTCCACCCTGTTCTAAAAATGTCTTCAGTTGCGAAGTCAATCCCGATGAAAGTTGCTTAACGCTATTGATGATCACGAATTGATTTTTGAAAAGATCAGCGTAGTTGAGCTGATTGAACGGAACATTTTTCAAAACAAAAAAACTATCTCTGCTGAAGAGTGCATTGAGATATTGACTCCCGGTGGCTTCATTGATCACCATCACGTTCAGACTTTGAGCAACGAGATAACTGAAATAATAGGTATCATCAAAAGTGATCGGATGATCAATAATGGAAAGCTCAGCCCGGTTCCAGCCTTTATCACTCACGTTGTAAGTTATGGTGTCTGACGCTATTCCGTTAGGGTCAGCGGTGAAATCACTGATGGCTTTTATCTGGTCATTGATCTTTAGTGTTAGTCTTCCATTCTCCCTGGTTTCATTCGAGTGATTCACAATGCGCACCAGCAGCTTTGCCGCCTGACCTGCTACCTGTTCCGGCGATTCAAACCAGCATGTGTCAATATAAACGTTTGCTGCTTCACGGGAATGCAGCGGTACAAAACTCAGCCTGATGGTGCTGTCAGCTTTCACTTGCGAAACATCGGCGAAGCTTTTCTGAAAGTCAGAAATTACATACCCCAGCTTTGTTCCGCTTCCTTTAACAATCGCTTCCCGCTGTCTCATAATCACTTCATCAAGCGTTCGTGTCACGGGAGAAAGCTGGACATCCTTGATCTCGTTGAGCATCTCCTGCTTGTCAATTAAGCGTTGCTGTTTCCCTTCAAAATCATTTGTGAGCAACTGGAAAAGATCATCATCATTGCTTGCTGAAACAATTTCACCTGCCTTCTTCTTTGCAATTTCGAGCAGTGGCACATCACTTTGTGTCTGTCCCATGCTGAAGGAATTATCAAGGAAGATGCTCACGGTTTTTCTTCCTGCTGTTTCTGTAGCCCCGCCGTGCTTTATGTAGGGCTGAGCGAAAGCAAAAACCAAAAATGTAATTGCAAGAATCCGGCAGAGCAGCACGAGCAAATGTTTTATCCGCGAGCGGGAATCAGTTTGCTCCTTTACCTCTTTGAGGAATTTTGTGTTGGAGAAATAAACTGTTTTGTATCTGCGGAAATTGAAGAGGTGAATGATGATGGGAATCGAGATAGCAGCGAGCGCAAATAAGAAGGCGGGATAGAGAAAAGACATTCAGGATTTCGGATTGCCTTGTTGAAGTAGAAAAAAAAATTTCGGTTGGCGAATTAACGAAGGAAAATCAGTATTCTTTTTCAGAATTGCTATCAGCAAAAAATCTGCTCACTATTTAACGTGTCCTCTCGGCACATTAGGGCTTTCAGGGTTGACTGATAATTTTAAAAGTTTTGGAAGAATGACCAAGTCCATATCCTCCATTGACACTGCACCGAGTAAAACTTCATCACCCATGATAAGCGCCCCAACAAAACAATTTCGATTTTCAAAAGTTACTTTCACCGGACCTGCATAGGGAACTGTATGTGAACTACCATCTGCGGTGGTTGCTTCACGAGTCTCAAGTATATTTAGTTGAAGCTGCGTCGCAACGTGTTCAGGTATTACGAGGTAGGTTGAACCACAATCAACAAGGCATTTCACGTGCAATGACTTCAAATCACTTTTTACAGGATTCGACAAAATGATCTCAGAATAAACTAAACCCATCTTCAAATTTCTTTGCTCAAAATTAAAATAAGCACCTACACCATTCAAATTGACTTTCCGGTCATCTTTAGACAACCCGGATTTGTAATTCATTTTCCGCATTCGCCTGCTCACTGTTGCGGAATATCCTGCATCATATCAGTATTGCCACGCAGGTTTTTTCTTTTAAACAGTGAAGTATCAAATTTCCCGAAGCGAAAACTGAAATTCAAGCGCACAAACTGAGGATCTCGAAATCGTGAAGATGTTTGCATAAAGAAATCAGTATCGTAAAATGTTATGTACTTGCGCGTGCGAAAAATATCAGAGAAGCTTAGCGTGATGGATGCTGCTTTCGCTTTCAGAAAATCTTTTTTGAACGAGAGATCAACTCCGTAAACAGGTTTAATGTAGCCCTGAAGTGTCGACGGAGATCCTCCACCAAATCCGCCACCACCGCCGCCACCAAACATTCTTCCGCCACCACCGCCACCGCCACCGCTTCCCTGCGGAATGGCTGCTTTTGATTGATAATCTCCCGTGAGCTGGATCGTAAAATTCTTTGGCAATTTGAAACTCGAATTCAATTTTGCAAACCAGCTCAACTGCTGATTGGTGAGATCACTCTCGATGTTCTTGCCATTTATGTAGGAGTCGTACACGTTCACATCAACTGAAATGGTAAACCACTTTTTAATGCTGTTGGTGGAAGTGATTTCTACTCCATACAAGTAGCTCGAATTTGCATTCACATACGTGTTGATGATCACATCATTGTTCAGCGAAGAATCAAACTGCAGCTCCTGGAAGCGCGTCATCAGGTTGTTTGTGTTTTTGAAATAAGCGGAAGTGAGTATGCTGTTACTGTGATCAAAATTTTTCTCGAAAGAAAATTCAATCGTATTCGTGAACTGTGGTTTGAGATCAGGATTTCCCCTCTGTAAATTCAGCGAATCAGAATAATCAGTGAAAGGCATCAACTGGTAAAAACCGGGACGATCAATTTTACGGGAGTAGTTGAGCTGAAGATCGCTCGTGCTGCTGAGTTCATAGCTGAGAAAGCCGCTCGGGAATAAACTGACGGGGAAATTATTTTTGAATGATTCATTCACATCGGTAAGCGTGCCCGTGTAAAAAGAACTCTCGACTCTTAACCCTGCCTGGTAACGCAACTTTTTGATCTTGTTGCTGAAGGTGAAATACGCCGCATACACCTGGTCATCGAACTTGTAATTATTCAGATCAGGCACCTCGATAAATTGCTGAGCAGAGTCATCGAAAACGAGTACATGATTTTCTGAAGTGAATTCGCGAAGGGCGGCACGTGCACCGGCTTCAATCTTCATAGAGTCAGAGAGGGGATCTTCCACGTCAGTTTGTGCTGTGAAGAAACGATTGGCACCGCTTCCGTTTTGCTGCTGTTGTATTAAATTTCCGAGAGGCTGCTGCGCATCATCATAATATTGAGTGGTAAAAAATCCCTTGCCATCACTCTTGCTTTGATTGTAGTTTAAATCGGCAGTCCAATCCTGACCATCCTTTGGAAACAGGTGCTTAAAAGAAAGAGCACCGCCAAAGTTTTGAAAGTTGCGTGCATTGTTGCTATACCGGATCGCATTGCTGGTGCTTATGGAGGAAGGAAGCAGTGTGTCCGTGCTAAGATGAATGTTATCAACCGGGTCGAATTTTCCCTGGACATAGTTACCGCTCAGTGTGATTGTATTCCTGTTGTTCAGAAAATAATCGAAGCCAAGACTTCCGAACGCGAAATGATTTTTCGAGGTAACTGTATCCTTCTGAAAAATATTTGTGAGCGGGGAATCAATCAGGTTGTAGCGATCGGTTGAATTGTAGCTGATGGATTTTCGCTGATTGAAATTTCCGGCAGCGAACACATTTACTTTTCCCTGCCGCAAATTGATATCGCCGCCGAAATTTATTTTTCCCCGCTTATCAATCCCGGCGCGAATGCCCCCGTTATAACCAATGCGGTGGTTTTTCTTCATCACGATGTTGATGATGCCTGCCTGCCCGCCCGAGGCATCATACTTCGCAGAGGGATTCGTGATCACTTCAATCTTCTCAATCACATCGGAAGGAATCTGATCAATCGTAAGTGTTGTCGGCCTTCCATCCACAAAAATGGTGGGCGACGCATTCCGCAAGGTGACGTTGTTATCGAGGTCAACATTCACTCCCGGAATTTTTTTCAGCAATTCATCGGCAGTAGTTCCGGCGCTCGACGGGTCTTTCGCCACGTTGTACACTTTCTTGTCGAGTTCCATTCTATAAACCTGTTCATCGCCGCTCACCACCACTTCGCTCAGTTGAATCGCCAATGAATTGAGCTTAATGTTGCCAAGGTCTTTGTCAACGGCGCTCAACAGCTTCTGATAATTTCCATTCTTCACATCATCGAAATTGATGGGGAAAGAAATTTTTTGAACGGAGGAATCGTACCCGATAGCTGTGATCTTCAAAGTATATTCTCCCATCACCGGCAAACTCTCTAAACTGAAATCGCCGTTCGACTCTGTGAGCGCACCCGAAACAAGCATGGGTCGCGTCTTTTTTCTTACCGTATCAAAGCGGGTTTGAAATAACTGGAGGGTGGCGAACTCCACTCCTTTCCCGGTTTTCGCATCCACAATTCTGCCGTAGAAATGACCAACATTGAATTTGGGATTATTGAAGTTTCCTTTATTACCCTGTGGAAATTGTGCGAACAACGGCAGCGAAGAAAATAGCAGCGCAATTAAAACGAAAATATGCTTCATACTTTATTGGACGTTGAATCAAAGACAAAATTGGCGATCAATGATGGAAAAATTTTCTTTCATCAAACACTATTCGACATAAGAAGAATTTGCTTCGACTATTTTTTCGGGAGCAAAAGTATTCTATGGCTGCTGTATGGAAGAAAAGAAAAAAGTTTAACCATTCGTTAAGTATTGAATGCAAAAGGAAAAGCGCAGAGATTTTCTGCGCTGCCAACAAAAAAGTCCGATGGATTTCACCGGACTTCGTCGGGGTGGCCAGACTCGAACTGGCGGCCCCCAGCACCCCATGCTGGTGCGCTAGCCAACTGCGCCACACCCCGAATGATTCATGGTCGCAAAGGTAATTTGAAAATTCAATCACTTAGAATTGAAATCTCAATGCATGAAGAGCAGGAGCATCCTTAGCAATAGATTTATCAGGAGTTTTTAATTCAGAAAAATCAATCGCATCATTTGCGTTTTCATATTTAGCGGGAATTCCTCCGGTTATAATTGTAATATCCTCTATACGTTCGGCAGGAAGTATTAGTCCACAACACGGCATGCCATCAATGCAGTAAACATTTCCATTCACTCTGCCTCCAATGTTAAGAGAAGTATAATTGTCACTTTGCGAGACTCCGGAGACTGATAAACAACCTCCTGCAGCATGATCGGCAGAACCAGCGACTGCATTTTGATCCACAGCAGTTGCGCGTGCTGGCGTACAATTCACATAGTTTGGATTGCTCCTAACCGATGCATTTAAATTCTGCACAGATAGTTGCATTGAAATATTCTGAAATGAAATCATCCCTGAAGTAATTCTGATTCCTTGCAAGTATACTGGTACATACCCGAGGTATTGCACTCTCAATTCATAACTGCCGGGAACGATTGGCTTTATGATATAGTTGCCGTCGTCATCTGTTTGCCCGATTCCTTTTTGCATTCCATCGCTTTCAAGCACAACCGCAGCAAATGGAATTCCTTCATGGGTAGATGCATCGAAAAGGCGCCCCTGTAATTCGCCAGCAGAATCTGTCTGTGATTTCGCACTGGTGACCACGCAGACGATAATCAAAATTGTGATGATTGTTTTCATGGCTGTTTGTTTTTAGGTGAGGAAAAAATTGAGATAGGAAAGTTACGATGTGACAATAGCGATTGTCAAGTGCACGAGTCTCTTATGACTGAGGATTTACAATGAGAGATTGATATGACATTTCCGTGTCAGAAAGCCGGAGCGAATCTTCGGAGTGAAATAAGTTTCCAGACCAGAGCTATACGGCTTGCTTCCAGTATCTCTTTCCTTTCTGCGCCTTTTCAAATTCCTCTTTACTCAGAATATTTTCTTCCAGCACCATATCAGTCCTGCAATAGTTTCTGAAAAATTCATCGAGCCGTTCTTTTGATTTCATCACTTCATCGGTTATGTAGTTCACATCAATGTTGATGCAGACGGCGCCGATCAGTCCGTAATCTTTCCTGAAGATGGGAATGGTAGTGCACTTGAACTTGCGCGAAGCGATGTCGAGCTCGTAATTCAGCTTGTCTTCATTGAGCGCTTTACGTTTCTTCAGATCAAGAACAAGGACTGTTGTTCCCATTCCCGATTTTCTTCCGGTTACTTCTCCGTTTTCAATTTCAATTATTGACTTGGATGGATTCATGAGGTTGTGAAGAAGAATTTCAATTCCCATGTCATGGAACGTTTGCTCGATAAGTCTAACAATGCGCCGGTAGTTTTCAAGGAACTCATTGTTGTCGTCAATGATCTTGTCACCATCGTACATCCTGAAAAGCCTTTCGTACTGCTGAAGTTCTGCATGCTCTAATTGGTGACGCACATTGTTTTGTTAACCGATAAAAATGAGCTGACGTGCCGCGGTAAAATCTTTATTCTTCAAAAAATAATGAACCGCCAGCCTGAAATCTATGATGCTGAACTCCGGAAAATTATTCTTGTCTGCTTCGAATGGATAGAAGTCATACTCGTCAAGATTTTTCCCGTGTGCTTTTTTCTTCTCACGGTATTTGCCGATTGTGAATCCCCCGGCAAATAAAATCAGCGACACAATTACTTCTGCTGCAACCGGCACAGCAATGGACTCCGAAATATCAAACAGTAAAATCATAACCGAAACGATTTTGAAAAATCCAAAGATAAATGGAGAACGAAGTCAATTGAAATAGTAATTGGGAAATTTTCGGAATTACTCTCTATGTGTTATTCGTCTTTTTGAATTCTGATTCTTGACAGAAGAGATTAACTTCGTTTTCTAAAACTATCCTATGAAAGAAGTATCCTTCAAAAAAAAATTAGCCAGCTATTCTGCTTTATCGAGTGCGTTACTTGCATCTGCATTCTCCGCCGAAGCACAAATTCTTTACACGGATGTTATACCAGACGACACTCTTAATACCTTACCTGATCTAGGGGGTGAATGGAGGTCTCTCGACTTGAATAATGATGGTGTGGTTGATTTTTATCTTGTACAAGCACATGCATTGTTTAACTACCGAACCGGAGAAGTAATTGGTAACAATCTTACTTCTGCTATGAACTCAGTAGCAGGGATCGCGGTTTATACATCTTCTACAAGTGCTGGTATGAAGTTTCCATTCCTCCTTTGGCAAAATGATGTAATTGACTCCAATCTTGAATGGGTTAAGCCCAGCCCAGGAGCTGATGCCGCATTTCAAAATGGATATGAAGAGGCCATCTTTAATGCACTGTTCTTCTCTACATTCTACGGGATTTGGCAAAACGGTGTTGAAGACGGATATGCGGGCTTGAGAATAAATTTCAATGGTGATCAGTATTATGGTTGGGTACGGCTTGATGTAGATTCCGCTGCGCAATGGATGATCGTTAAAGACTATGCTGTAAACTTAACCCCTAATAGTCCGATTCTGGCAGGTCAATGTTTCTGTCCCCCGACAGGAATTCAGGAAGCAAGCGATGCCGGAAATATTATTTTTCCAAACCCCGCTTCAAGCAGAATTTTTATTTCCGGTTTAAATGAGAACTTGAGCGATGCTGAAGTTTCCATTTTTGATTTGTCGGGAAGAAAAATGCTTACCCAAAATATTTCTTCGGTTCAAAATGAAATTGATGTGTCGTCCCTCAATGATGGAATCTATTTACTTGAGCTGAAGAACAAATATCAATCCCGGGTGGAGAAAGTTGAAGTAAGGAAATAACCACCAATAGAATTTACAGCGCAAGGTGCTAATTGAATAGCATTCCCGGATTCCTGGGAATCACCTTTCCCAGATGTTTGAACGCAAGTTCTGTAGCTTCTCTGCCGCGAGCAGTTCGCTTGAGATAACCTTCCTGGATTAAGAATGGCTCATACACTTCTTCAATCGTTCCGGACTCCTCTCCTACTGCAGTAGCAATCGTATTCAATCCTACAGGTCCGCCTTTGAATTTTTCGATGATGGTGGAAAGAATTTTGTTGTCCATTTCATCAAGTCCGTGTTCATCTACGTTCAATGCATTCAATCCGTAGCGTGCTATTTCAACATCAATGTTCCCGGTGCCTTTGATCTGCGCGAAGTCACGAACCCTGCGCAGGAGAGAATTCGCAATGCGCGGTGTGCCGCGGCTGCGGCGGGAAATTTCATCGGCGCCATCGAGGTTGATTTCTGTGTTCAGAATTTTTGCAGAGCGAAGAATAATTTTCTTCAGGGTCCCTGCATCGTAATAATCCATGCGCGAAGCGATGCTGAAACGTGAACGAAGCGGCGATGAAAGCAATCCCGATCGTGTAGTAGCCCCGATCAGTGTAAATGGATGAAGCTGAATTTGAATCGAACGCGCATTCGGCCCCGAATCAAGCATGATGTCAATCTTAAAATCTTCCATGGCAGAATACAGGTACTCTTCAACCACGGTACTCAGCCGGTGAATCTCATCAATGAATAACACATCATTTGCTTCGAGATTGGTGAGCAATCCGGCAAGATCACCGGGCTTTTCCAGCACAGGCCCTGAAGTAGTTTTCAAATTCACACCCAGCTCATGTGCGATGATATTTGCGAGAGTTGTCTTTCCCAAACCGGGAGGACCATGCAACAGAACATGATCAAGTGCTTCACCGCGTTGTTTCGCTGCGGCAATAAAAACTTTCAGGTTGGCGACTACATTTTCCTGTCCGGCAAAATCTTCAAAGGCAGAGGGGCGTAACACCTTCTCGACTTCGAGTTCAGCGGCTGATAAATTTTCTTCGGCGGGATTCAGGTTGGGGTTGCGCATCAATCAATCTTGGAATCTTTTGGATAAATATTCTTAAGTGAATCAGGAGTCACCAAGCGAATTCCTTTTTCCTCTAATTCAGATAAATCTTTTCCTTCTCGAATGTATTCGTGAATTAATTTTTGCGCTTCATAGATTTTGATGATCGGATTTTCAGAAATTTTTTTGGGGCGTTTTCCGATTCGAAATTTCATTGGCAATTATCATTTGAATTGAAAAGTTACAACGAGAGATAATGTTACAACCATTCAATCAGCATTTGTTGTTGTTTTTATTGGCTTGCTCGTCGTTCTCAATTTACTTCTCAAAATTACTCAAATTCCATATTGCCCATCCTTCTTAAAACAATGTTAAACTCTTTCCGTTAAGCTTTCTCTTCTTAATTTCGAAGCATGAAGCGAATTTTCTTTTTAATCAGTGCGATGCTGTTGATGCAACAAGCATTTGCATCCATGGTCCTCATCCCGATGGATCCCAAGCAAACTGATCACCTCAAGGCTTATGGTGTTGCTTACTGGATTCTCACCAAAGGTGTGAAGGTGGATTGGATGTTAAATTACCGGGGAGGAAGTTTTGCTTTCCCATATTTCACTGAAGGTGAAAATGAATGTGTGGTGCGTGGTGTGAGCTATGAAATTGTTCCTGATGTTCAGTACAACAGCATACTCGCCGGCATTGCAAACCCTGAAGTGAATGAAGACATCGTTAAACTGGAGAAGGCGCCAAAGATCGCCGTGTATTCGCCGAAGAATAAACGCCCCTGGGATGATGCCGTCACGCTTGTGCTTACGTATGCCGAGATCCCTTACGATATTATTTATGATGATGATGTACTGGAAGGAAAGCTTCCGCTTTACGACTGGCTGCATTTGCATCACGAAGATTTCACGGGGCAGTACGGAAAATTTTACGCTGCGTATGCCAACGCTTCCTGGTACATCGAGGATGTGAAGCTGCAGGAAGCCACGGCAGCCAAGTGGGGATTTACCAAAGTGTCGCAATTGAAATTAGCGGTCGCAAAAAGAATCCGGGATTATGTTGCCGGCGGCGGTTTCATGTTTGCCATGTGCTCTGCAACCGATTCCTATGACATTGCCCTGGCGGCTGAAGGCACTGACATTTGCGACTGGATGTATGACGGCGACGGACAAGATCCAAACTCACAGCAGAAGCTCGACTTCTCAAAATGTTTTGCGTTTCAGAACTTCACCGTCGTGCGCGATCCGCTCACGTATGAGTTCTCTAATATTGATGCGACCAATACCCGGCGTGTCCCCCTGGAACAGGATTATTTCACACTCTTTGATTTTTCTGCAAAGTGGGATCCCGTTCCTACGATGTTGTGCCAGGATCATACACAAGTGATTAAGGCTTTCATGGGTCAAACCACCGCCTTTCGTGATGAAACAATAAAGCCAACCGTACTCGTGATGGGAGAAAATAAAGCAGCGGGTGAAGCGCGTTACATACACGGTGAATATGGCAAGGGCACCTGGACTTTTTATGGTGGTCATGATCCGGAAGATTATCAGCACCAGGTTGGTGATCCGCCTACGGATTTAGCACTGCATCCTAATTCACCCGGCTACCGGTTGATATTAAACAATGTATTATTTCCGGCAGCGAAAAAGAAAAAGCAGAAGACGTGATAAAATCAGCTATGAGTCTTGAGTTATGGGCTTTGCGCCTTAAAAATTAAATTGACTTCATTTTGAAAAAAATTTCTCTCATCTTATTTCTTCTCCTCTCATGCGCAGGTACTCAGGCTCAAAACATTGACAATTTGGTGAAGGACCTGAAATGCTATGATGAAACAGCTTTCAATGCTATTGACATGCTCATCAGCAGCAGAAGCGCGGGTGAATATGATCCGGTGGCCGAGTGGAGTGAAAAAGTTTCGTCCGATAAAATTGTACAAAAAGTTTTTCCGCTCGAAGGAGGCATTCAATATGTAATTGTTCTCACGACCGAAGAAAACGTGGATGGAACTGCCATTGAAATTCGCAATAGCTTAGGGGAGAAGTTAGAATACGTTTCGGAAGTGAATGATCTTGACAGAAATGAAATCAATTTTTTCTATACCCCGCCCTATGATGATAAGTATAGAATCAGCTTTCGGGTAGTGAACAGCCACAAGCCCCTTACGTGTATGTACATGGGAATCTTCGAGGGAGAACCCGATCCGCAGGAGCAGTAAAAAAAGTAGGCAGTAGGCAATAGGCAGTAGGCAACAAAAAATCCCCGGATTGTAAGATTTATCCAATTGTAAAACTCTAAATTGCAACTGCAAATTGATTTCTCAGTTCCAGAACATCCATTGCAATCCTACTTTGAAGGCGCGATCGGGCATTGGGTAATGGTAAGCGGAAAAATTTCCGTTCCCAAGAATTCCCTGGGTGAGATTTTGAATCATGAGAAAACCACGCACGGCTTTCACTTTCACCGCTACAAACAAATCAGCTACGGGGTAATAATGCACCGATGAATTATGCTGAACAGGAAATTGCCCGATAGCGGGCTGGTACCCGGGCGCGAAATAATCATCGTTGTAATGGACTTCAATTCCTGTCTTCGTTTGCAGTGCATGCTTGAAATCGTCATCCTCATAATACAAACTGCTGCGAAGGATGATTGATGGAAATGCTATGACCGTGTCAGCGCTGAATGTTTGATACCTTATTTCATTATCGAGATGGATACGCCATACTCTGAAATTTTTTACGAGAGAAATATTAAAACCCGTGAGCGAACCGTCAAGCTGAACAGGCGTTCCGTATCCCACCCAATAGATGAAATTGCTTTGTGAAAAAAAGCTCGCTGTGATTTTTATTTTTAATTTTTGATCAATATAAAATATGCTTTCGGCAGTCGTTGTCATCGGGACAAAACTGCTGTCCCAATTAAAGTATGCAGATTGATATTCCTGCTCTATCACGCTTGGATGATTTCTTGAAATCTTCGCCTCAACACCCATCGTTCTTCCTTTCGCAACAAAATAATCCAGGGAAGCATCAAGCACAAAATCCCCGCTGTTCCGGTCAATAAGATTCAGCTCACCAAACGAATTCAATTTTAATTTTGAAAAGAAAAGCGTACTGAAAGCACCGCCAATAATTGCTGATTGAAAATTTTCCTTCAAATCTTTGTTTTGAATTTTGAATACCGAATGCCGAAGAAAAGCATCTACTGAAAATTTGAACGCAAGAGCGGAAGTATCGTTTTGAAGTTTTGAAAGTCGGATTTCGTTGGTGATCCGGTGAAGGATGAGCGAATCAGCAGCACGAATTAAGTCAAGTGTATCTCCGGTATAAAACGGTCCGTCATGAGAAGCATCGCTGTAGAAATAACTCCTTTTCTCCCACTCAAAGCGATGTTGCAAACGAACCTTAGGGTCAATTCTCTTCTTCACCACGGAATCTTTTTTCTCAGTGATGATCCATTTGCCAAAGTTCAATGCATTGAGCAAAAGCAGTTCATCATTCTTCCAGATTGAATTTGCGGAGTCAAGAAAGACCGGGGCGAGTGATTTATCAAAGAGTGTTGAGTCGGAGAAAATTTTTTGATTCGGCACACCACCATTCAACTGCACATTGAGATCATTCAGCACAAATGCCACCATGCCCTGATAGAGATTATTTGGCGAATGATAACGCACATACGCATTGAAGTTGCTGATCTTGGCTGTCTGTCTTTGGTACCACCCGTCAGCGCGCATGCGGCCGAAATCAATTCCAAAACTCAGGTTAGGAGTAATGTTTTGCGAATGAATGACAGAAGCAAGAATTTCATTTCGCGATCCCTGTTGATAGCCGATGGAAGTAAATGGCTCGTGTGTATCATAAAACTTGACATCATCAATTGTTCGCCAATACAAATCGAATTGATGAAACCCAATGTCAATGTCTGCATCATCAGGCGGGATGAAGAACAAGGGGCTTTCCGGCGCACCGAGATAACCGAGATACCGGTAACCAAATGGTCTTTCCGCAGGGTGATAGCGATAGAAAAAATTGATTGCGGTATCGAGTGAATGAACGCTGTCGGGTTGATTGAGGAGTGTGTACTTTGTGAACTGCGGGTAGTAGCGGAAGGTGGTGTCCTGGGAAAAAGAAGTCAGAGGATAGAAGATAGAAAAGAGAAAAGCGGTAATGAGTAATCGAAAATTGAAAATTGAAAATTGAAAATTGGAAGATGATTGTTCACTCATCGCAGGCGAATTTGAAATACACTCCGAAATCATAAGTGAGCAAGAAGTTCTTTCAGGATCAGTTCCATTCGCGGCTCTGCGTCCTTCGCTGCACGAACCACGTCCTCATGAGAAATTTTAACCGGTATTGCAGGATTCCCTTCATCGCAAATTACTGAGAGGCAAAAGATGCGCATGCCTGAGTGATTCGCAACAATCACTTCAGGAACCGTTGACATTCCGACAACATCACCACCAATGAGGCGCATATACTTGTATTCAGCAGGTGTTTCAAACGTAGGACCCGGCACACCCACATATACACCGCGATGAAGTTTGATTTGATTCCTCTCTGCAATTTCGCCTGCTTTTTGGATGAGGGTATTATCATAAATAGCATGTTGATCAGGAAAGCGCGGACCGAGCTCATCATTGTTTTTTCCCCGAAGCGGATTCTCAGAAATGAGATTGATGTGATCCGTTACAGCCATCAAATCTCCTGCTTTGATTTCAGGATTCAATCCGCCGCTGGCGTTGGTGATAAGAATAGTATTAGCACCAAGCTGTTTCATCACACGAATCGGAAATGTGACTTGCTGCATGGTGTAGCCTTCGTAATAATGAATCCTGCCGGACATCACCACCACTCTCTTCTTATTCCAAACACCGAGCAATAACTTCCCGGAATGTCCTTCCACTGTGCTTTGCGGAAAATCAGGAATGGCAGCATAATCAATTTCTGCATCAAGCCGGACTTCTTTTACAAGATCCGTTAATCCTGAGCCTATAACGACTGCAACTTCAGGTATCAGCGACGTTTGGTTTCGAATGAAATCAGTGGCTCCGTTGAGTTGCTTTAGTAATTCATTCATGAAATTCTTTCAGCTAATTTTTTATTTGCAAAATCTCCAACGAGGGAATCAAACTTTTCTTTCTCTGTGGCTGAAAATTGCACTTCAACAGGGATGCAAGTTATTTCAAGTTGCTGACTCACGAGGAAGTTGCGGAATGGAAGCAGGCGCACACCGTCTTTTTCTGTCGTGAGAATCGCCGTTGTTGGTGTTTGTCCGCCAACAACTGAAGCGCGGGAAATTTTCTGAAATCCCTCCGCGATTATTTTTAAATCGTGTTGTGTGAACGAATGATGATCGCTGAATTTCAGGTGGTGAACATTTTTGATTTTGCTCCTGAGATAACTCAACAAGCTATCCGGAGAAGCAATGCCGGTGATGATCAATGCTGAATCAATTTTATCAAGAGGAGTTTTCTTTTCGGGTTCAAATAAGTTGTACGCATCAGCATATTTCAGAAAAGAGAAAAATACTTCCTGATCATTTCTTTGAGTCATCTCATTGCTCATTAAAGCTTTTTCTTCGGAAGAAACTTCACCAGGGCACTTCGTTACTACAATTACATCTGCCCTTGAGGCATTTTGTTTCGGTTCACGAAGATTACCTGACGGCAGCAAAAAATCTTTTGTAAATGGCTTTGCATAATCAGTGAGCAGTATGGAAAGCCCGGGCTTCACTCTCCTGTGCTGAAATGCATCATCGAGCACAATCACTTCAAGTTGCGGATCATCAAGCAGCATGATTGGAATTCCAATCGCACGCTCTTCACAAACAGCAACAGTGGCTTGTGGAAATTTTCTTTTGATCTGCAGCGGTTCATCTCCGGTTTCTTCAGCAGCAGAATTTTCTTCTACCAAAAAGTATCCGCTTGTCTTTCTTCTGTATCCGCGACTCAAAACTCCGACGTGATATTTCTCACTCAGCAGTTTTACGATGTATTCAACGTGCGGCGTCTTTCCTGTTCCTCCCGTAGAAAGATTCCCAACGCTGATCACTGGCAATTCAAACTCTACACTTTTCTTGATTTGAAGATCAAAAAGTTTGTTGTGCAAAAACACTCCCGCACCATATAGCCATGAAAACGGTAGAAGCAGCTTGCGCATTTTCAAAGGGGAAAGGAATGTTGAAGGGGACAAAGATGCAGAGAAAGTTAGTTGAATGAAGATTCATCTTGCCTACTTTTATTGAGTCGAAATTTTTACTGATGAAAAATTCTTCATTCCGTTTTATCCTGATGGCTTTGAATTGCATCTTGTTTTGCCATTGCAATTCTTCTCATCATAAAGAACCAAAATCCCTGACTACTAAGTTCACAGCTACTGAACCATTTGCATCGAGCATGGTCGCCAGTGAATTCTTTGAGATTAACACGGCAAAGGATAATGTGGTTGCTTCTTCGAAAGGAATGCATATTGCTATTCCTGAAAACTGTTTTCATGACGCAAAAGGGAAAACGGCAACAGGCAACGTGAAAATTGAATTGGCTGAAGCGCCTGATCTCAGCAGCATGATTCTTTCAAACCTTACCACCACCTCAAATGGAAAGCCGCTGATAACAGATGGTATGTTTTACTTCAATGCTACTACTTCAGGCGGCGAGCAACTCTTCATTGATGAAAATAATCCTGTGTATGTGGAGATTCCTGCCGCCAATCGTGAAGAAGGTATGATGATTTACCAGGGTGAGCGCGATACTGATGGCAATATGAATTGGGTGGATCCGAAAAAACCGGAAAATTTTTTAATCCCCATTGATCTTGATCAGCTCGATTTTTATCCTGAAGGTTTTGAAGAAGAAGTGGATGCTGGTTTGCCATTTGCGAATCATGCCATTGCCACCCCCATATTAATTGACAGCTTATACAACTCGATGCAGACATTTCATTTGACTGATTTCAGTGAGCAGGAAAGGTTATTGAAAATCAATGAAGCGTATTATGAGCAGCAAGAAAGTAAGGACAGTAATGCGTTGCTTCGGGAGAATAGCGGACGTGATACACTACCATCATCATCATCAAATGCAGCGGACTCTTCCTCCAAACCATGCGGAATTGAACCTGCAAGAATTTCAGTGCTAAAAAAACCGGCCTTCCAAAACACCATCATTTCCACGAGGGAATTTGAAACACGATTGAAAACGATCTTTAAAACTTGTGATGCCTCCGTTCTTGATTTGTACGTAGACAATCCCGACAAGAACCTTTGGGAAATTGACGAAATGGCTGCTGCAAAAACTGCATCAACTCCTTATGCCGCTGCTTTCAAAAGGTTTGCTGATGAAAAACTAACGACAATAAAACATGAAAAACCATTTCAGTCGCTTTCGAATTATTATCATGATGAACTTCAAAAGCTAAAAAACACATTGAATGATTTGCAGGCAAGAGCAGATAAGCAATTGAAAAAGAATAATAAATTGACAGAACAAATAGTCGCGGAGTACAAAGAAGTTTTGACAAAGCGTGAATCAGTCCGCATGGTGACGTATGGATTTACAATGACGAAAACAGGATGGGTGAACATTGACACAGGAACTGTTCCAAAATGGTGGGGACCTGAACCACTCAATGTTGCGCTTCAAAACAATTTTCGTTTTGATCATGTATCTTCTTACCTGATTTTTCCAGGAATAAAAAGCTTGTATCGCCTCAACAGCGACGATGGAAAAAATTTTTACGCCGGTAATTCCACTGATAAAGAAATGTTGATGCCGAAAAATTCATCTGCCGTCGTGATCAGCATTGGGTTCAGGAATGCCGCAAAGTTCATAAGCGTTCAACCTTTCATCACCGGTGTTGACGTGGATTTAAAAACAGAGTTGAAGGAAGCTAATGATTCGTCAATCAGGGAAGCCATTCAACCTTATGAATTCTCGAGAGAAAATTCTATTGCTACCGATTTGCAATTTCAAACGAAGTTGTATGCGGCCCAAAAGCGAATTGATAAGATGAAAGCTGAACAAGACTTTTTATATCGCTTGTACCAAATTGTTTATCCCTGCTGCAGTTCGCCTGCAGATGGTGAATATCTTTTCAAAATGTACTGTACTCAATGTCATAGCATTTCTCATAAGTTAGTCGGCCCGGCTTTAGAAGGCTCAGCGACCCGGCATTCTTTCAACTGGTTTCTTCAATGGACCAGAGATTCTCACTCGCTGATTGATGCAGGTGATCCGGATGCTAATGCTATTTGGAATGAGTATGGTAAGCTGGAGCAGCCGCATTTTTTGTCACTTACTGTTCCCCAGGTACGGGCGATCTATAAGTATATTGATTCAGCGGCAACGGTGGCTAAGTAATTAATTATCATAACATAAATCAATCCGGAGCAGAATCTCCATTAAGTCGCGCAAAGAAATATTAGCAGGATAAATATTCCAGGCATTTATGATATTACTTATTCCGCATGTGCATGCAGAGTTTTTAAAAATTCCGGGAGAGTTATTATTAAGGTGCTCTCAAATTGTTTCATTACAAGTAAGTCTTTATCCCGGGTAATTAAATATTTCACCCCGGCATCTTTAGAAAGGGCCAAAAGAAAATTATCTTTTACGTCGCGGCAAGCTGTTACCTGTGTTACAACTTTTATGTTGGTTACTGCAGCAGAATAGTTAAGCAGAAAGTCAAGAACAAAATCCTGATCAAGATACTTGCTTATTGAAGGATCGGTTAGTGTTTCAAATAGTTCCAACTCTAATTCTCCGATGAATAAATACTGATCGCATCATTTATCAAAACTTCGATTAAAGAATTCCTGAATTTACTTATGACAAAACTGATCCACCAATTAGTATCAATGACAATCTTTATCTTATCTGTTGCCATATCGCTTTGCTCTCACCCTTTCTACAACTTCAGAAATATCATCCATAGAAATATTTGCAGACTTGCTCTTTCTGATCAGACTTGCAAGTTTGTTTCGGGCATCCGTTTGAGAATCTGATGTTGTTACACCGCTGTAGCCTAAGCGGCTTAAAAGTTCAAGAATGAAATTGCGATCTTTCTTAGAAGGCACTCTGACAACAATTGTTTCCATCTGATTAAAAGATTAAGATTCAGGTGTTGGAATCAAAATTACCGAATTCAAGCTTCAAAAAATCACTTCTTTATTCAATCTCTACTTTTGTTATCAAACTTGCTCAATGAAGCTTAAAGAAATTAATACCCGGTAATAAACATGGATTTTTTTCAGCTATTGCCCGAATGAATGAACCCAGCAATCCGGCGAATAGAAACTACGAGCAAAAGTGAACTCGTATTCCTACTTTATCTGCCGCTTCAAAATAAATTACCTTTCAAAAAAATATTTGAAATGAAAAATTTCCCCATCATCATTTCTTGCCTTGCAGTTTTTCTTGCCGCACAATTTTTCCTCACATCAAACGCATGCGCCACCATCTTCGATGTAAACTCGACTGCTGACACCAATACAGGAAGCGGTACGAGCGGCACATTACGCTGGTGCATAAACCAGGCAAACCTATCTGCCGGTCCGCATACGATAAACTTCAGTGTTGCAGCAACTATCACCATCACCTCATCGCTGCCGGCATTGTTGCAATCCATAGTGATTGATGGTTCTACCGCTCCCGGTTTTGCAGGGTTGCCCGTGATCATCCTCGATGGCAATGGATATGGCAACGGAGACGGACTGACGATTCAACACAGCGATTGCAAACTATTTGCATTGGAAATTGCCAACTTCCCTTACCGTGGCATTTACATCAACGGCGACAATGCCGATCACTTTCAAATTGGGGATGCGGGAAAAGGAAATGTGATCAGGAATAACAACTACTACGGCATTTCTATTTACCAGGCTGACGATGGAAAAATCATGCACAACAAAGTCGGGACAGATGCGAGCGGTAATAATTGCGCCGGCAATGGCTATGATGGCATAGATGTACAGAGCGATGCCCACAATGATTCAATTCTCTTCAACCAAATTTCCTGCAACAATTATAACGGCATTCAAATAGGAGGCAGCAGCTACAATGTGATCAGGGGAAATGTGATTGGCCCGCTGAATGGAAGCTGTTCCGGAAACCTTTATCGCGGCATTGATATTGAAGACGGTTCGAACAACAACATAGTCGGCGGATCAAACCCGGCTGACTTCAATAAGATCGCCGTTAATCTTTATTGGGGGATTGAAGTAAAAAATAATTCCGCCAATAATTTGCTCAGCGGAAACAGCTATTCCTGCAATGATTATGGAGCCATTGCTTTGAACTACGGCGGAAACAACAACATGGCTTCGCCTATAATTACCACTGCAAATGCAACCACTGTGTCCGGAACTTCTTCCGCCAATGCTGTGATAGAAATTTTCAAAAGTCAAAACACCAACCCTATTCTTTGCAGCAGTACTCCTTTAAACCAGGGCACCGATTTTTTAGGAACCACTATTGCTGATGCCAGCGGCAACTGGACGATGAACGGAACTTTCGGCGGCTATCTGACTGCAACCGCTCGTGATGCCAACAACAACACCTCGGCATTTTCTTCCAACTTCAACTCCGGCATTACTGACACGTTGATCAATGACTGTACAGGATACATTATACAAGTCTCTGCAGCTTTCAACACGGGCGCACCCTATCTGTGTGAAAAGCATTGCATTGATTTTACCGATCAATCTCAGAATGCAATTTCATGGCAATGGTATTTTGATGGCGGCACCCCCGCATCCTCCACCGATCAGAACCCGGCGAATATCTGTTACAACAACCCGGGAATTTTCGAAGTGAAACAGGTAGTGTACGCTGTCAACGGTGATTCTTCAGTGGCTGTGCAAAATCTTACCGTATATCCTACGCCACCTATTCCGGCATTCATACAACAGGGCGATTCCCTCATTTGCACTTCTGCTTCTTACAGTTATCAATGGTATTTTAATGACAGCATCATCGCCGGAGCAACGAATCAATCTTATACCCCCATCACGAGCGGATATTATTATGTTGAAGTGATTGACAGCTTCGGTTGCAATTCCATCTCACCAACGGTTTACATTGATCTTACAGGAATATCTTCTTCAATTAACACCAATCCCTCTGTGAGCATCACCGGCTCACCAATGAACAATAGCTTTCAGCTTTGCATTCGTTCAATGCAAGGCAGCAATTTTTCACTGAGCGTTTTTAATGTTGGAGGCAGAAAATGTTATGAGGTGTCCTTTCCTGCAGATCAGGAAATTTTCAATAAAGAGGTTTGTATGCCTAAGGTTCCTGCAGGAATGTATTTGGTGGAAGCTACATCAGATCAATATCGCTCCATCGCAAAAGTTGTTTTAGAATAATTGTTTTCTGAAAAGTAACAACTGCTCAATTGTTCTCAAATCAAAAATCATTTTAATGAAGCTGAAAGAAATAATCGCCGTGCTGGAAGAATTTGCTCCCCCGGCACTCCAGGAAAGTTATGATAACGCAGGATTGATCACCGGCAATCCTGAAATGGAAATCACAGAAGCGATGCTTTGTCTTGATGCGACGGAAGAAGTAATTGAGGAAGCGATTCAAACCAAATGCAATCTTGTTATTGCTCATCACCCGATAATTTTTTCCGGTTTAAAAAAAATTACAGGATCAAATTATGTTGAGCGAGTCATTATCAGAGCGATTAAGAATGACATCGCGATTTACGCAGCTCACACTAATCTCGACAACGTTCATTACGGCGTGAACAAAAAAATCTGCGAGAGGCTTCAACTCCGGAACACAAGAATTCTCTCACCGCTGAAAGGAAAACTGATGAAGCTTTTCACGTTTGCGCCGAATGAGCATGCATTGAAAGTTCGTGAAGCGCTGTTCGCAGCGGGGGCAGGGATGATCGGCAACTATGATGAATGCAGCTTTAACTCAGAAGGATACGGTACGTTTCGCGGGAATGATGAAACAAATCCTTTTGTGGGAGCGAAAGGAATTCAGCATCGTGAAGAGGAAACAAAGATTGAGGTAATTTTTCCCGGATGGCTTCAAAGTAAAATTGTTTCCGCGCTGAAAGAAAGTCACCCGTATGAAGAAGTGGCGTATGATGTAATCGCTCTCAGCAATGATTGGGCGAACACAGGAGCAGGCATGATTGGTGAACTCGAACATCCAATGGTTGCAAATGACTTTCTAAGTTTCCTGAAAGAAAAAATGAATACGCAAACAATTCGATACACGAAGTTCACAGCCCGCCCCGATAAGTCGGGGACTCACGATTCACGACTCACGACCATTGCCGTCTGCGGCGGCGCCGGAAGTTTCCTTCTAAAAGATGCCATCAACGCAAAAGCCGATGCTTTCGTCACCGGGGATTTCAAGTACCATCAGTTCTTCGATGCAGAAAACAAAATCATGATCTGCGACATAGGACATTATGAGAGCGAACAATTCACACCCGGGATTTTTGCAGAGGTGCTAAGGCGAAAATTTCCTACATTTGCGACCCGTTTTACTTCTATAAATACAAATCCCATAAAATACTACTGATGACCAAGACAAAAGAAACCCACAAGGTTGATACGTCAATTGAAGAAAAGCTCCGGCACCTGTACAGGCTGCAGAAACTTGATTCCAAGGTGGATGAAATTCAGATTCTGAAAGGTGAATTGCCGATGGAGGTGAAAGACCTTGACGATGAACTCACAGGTTTGAAAACGCGAATTGCAAAAATCGAAGAGGACCTCGGAAAGGTGGAAGAAAACATTTCGAACCGCAAAAACGCTATTAAAGAATCTGATTCGCTGATCAAGAAATACCAGAAGCAGCAGAACAACGTGAAGAACAATCGTGAGTACGACGCGCTGAGTAAAGAAATTGAATTGCAAAAACTCGAGATTCAACTAAACGAAAAGAGAATCAGGGAAGCAGAGGAAGAATCAAAGGTGAAAGAGGAATTGCTCGAGGTGGCCAAGAAATCCATTAAGGAGAAAGAGAAAAACCTGAAGGTGAAAAAAGAAGAGCTGGAGCACATCATTGAAGAAACCGATACTGAAGAAAAAGCGCTTCAGAAAAAATCAAAAGAGCAACAGGCAAAGATTGAAGACCGGTTGCTGCAGGCCTATCACCGCATTCGCGGAAGCTACAGAAATGGGCTTGCGGTAGTCACTGTCAACCGTGATTCCTGTGGCGGTTGCCACAATGCCATTCCGCCTCAAACGCAAATGGAAATCAGGCAGCACAAGAAGATCATCATCTGCGAACACTGCGGAAGAATTTTGGTGGATGAGTCGCTGGATAAGGTGCACGCCTGATTCTGAAAACTGAATCTGAATGCAAAGGGGACGAGAGTCCCCTTTTGTATTTTCGCAGCAAGCACGAAACATCATCGCCCCTGTATTTATGCGCATCTGTTTTTTCACTTGTGTCTTCGTGCTCTGCACTCAATTTTCTTCCGCTGAAAAAAAATTTGAATTCAACATCACCTGCCAGCGCGCATACTTTGCAATGATGTCCATGCATTTTCAAGAGGGCGATTCACTATTAGCTATTGAAGAAGCACTGCATCCTGACAATCTCATCCCCTATTTTATTGCTGACATTCAGGACTTCTTTACACTTTCATTCAACGAAGACCCTGCCGAGATTAAACAACGTGAACCCAATAAACAATTACGCATTGACCGGATGCAGTCAGGACCGAAATATTCACCCTACTATCTCTACACTCAAGCGGAAATTTTGGTGCATTGGTCATTCATACACATCGCCAACGAGCAGAATACCACAGGTTTTTTTGAGCTTAGAAAAGCGTATCATCTTCTTGAGGAGAATCAAAAAAAATTTCCGGACTTCATCGCGAACAAAAAATTCCTCGGGCTAATTCACTCCGTTGTCGGAACCATTCCCGATAGCTACAAGTGGGCCGCAACTTTTTTGGGATTGAAAGGAACAGTCCCGCAGGGAATCGCAGAATTAAAGGAAGTGATGGACTATGCACAATCGCATTCCTTCCTCTTTGCCGATGAAGCACGTTACGTCTATCTGTTCATGAAACTATGGATGGACAACGATCCAAAAGCGGCATGGCAACTAACTGAGGACCCGCAATATCCTTCCCTGAAAAATAATCCGCTGAGCATTTACGTCAAGGCATTTCTTGCCGCTAAGATTGAGAACAACGATCTGGCTATTCAGATTTATTCCTCCACCAATTCCGGCAGTGATGCTTTTGTTCCCTGGTTCATGTATTACATGTTTGGCGTTTCAAAACTTCGAAGATTGGATGCGGACGCCAATGTGCAACTGGAAAAGTTCGTTCAGAATTTTAAAGGAACGAATTACTTAAAGGATGCGTACCGGGAGATTGCATGGGCATATTTATTAAAAGGCGATGAGGCAAAGTATCATTACTTCATGGCTTTTTGTAAACAGAAAGGAAGACTGTTTACCGATGCTGACAAGGATGCTCTTGATGAATTGAATTCCGGAATTCCGCCGAATGTTCTGCTCCTCAAAGCGCGATTGCTTACCGATGGAGCGTACTTTGACCGTGCGCTTCAACTGTTAGAGGGAAAAACCACAGATGATTTCTCCAGCGAAAAGGATAAACTTGAGTTCACGTACCGCCTCGGGAGAATTTACGACGAATCCGATGCGCCCGACAAAGCAATCCCATATTACAAAGCAACCCTTGATCGCGGTGCAAGCCTCTCTTATTATTTCGCTGAAAATGCATCGCTTCAGTTAGCGCAGATTTATGAAGCCGGGAAAGACTTTGAACAGGCGCGATACTATTATTCCAAATGTCTTTCAATGAAAGACAATGTTTACAAAACGAGCATTGATCAAAAAGCGAAAGCGGGATTGAACCGAATAAACAATTTGCAGAAAAAGTGAGCTTGAAAACTTCTTTTATCGGCGGGTGTTTTCACTCCGCCGATATTTTGGTTTTGATCGGTGAGGACAGAGACCGATAGAGAAATGAGGGCGTGTAGTTACATTCACCGCAGCTAATGAAATTCTTTCTTCGAACGACGCTGCCAATTATCATTGGCGTTTTATTGCTTGTCTACATTGTCGCAAGAGCTATTCTGCTCCCGATCACCATTGATGAAGCGGATACTTGCCTCAAGCATGCTACAGCTTCCTTTCATGATATTGTAACCTTTGCCGATCCAATTCCAAACAATCATATTCTCAACACGCTCCTCATTAAACTATCGGCAAGCATTTTCGGAATGCACACGTTGCCTGCCCGCCTCCCAAACATCCTCGGTTTTGTATTGTATTTCACCATGATTTTTTTGATCACAAGAAGAATCAGCGACAACCCCATCATTATTTTATTGGGCATTGTGGTGATGACGTTCAATCCGTACCTGATTGATTTTTTTTCACTCGCGCGGGGCTATGCTCTTTCTATTTCTTTCATGGCTGCATCTCTGTATTTCGCGTGGTGTTTTGTTGAGAGAAAATCAAATCGTGACCTCGCATGGTCTGTTTTTTTCGCAATAGTTTCTGCGTATTCCAATTTCACTACCCTGAATTTTTTCGTCGCTTTGGTGGCATTGCTTGGAATCATTTTGTTCCAGGAAAATTTTTCTTCAGCAAAAACTCCTGAATTTCTAAAGCGAACGTGGAAAGCGTTTGCGATCATTTTCTCCGGATGCCTGCTTCTTGCAGTGATCAGCTATCTCCCGATAAAAGTAATGGAAGGAACAAATCAATTTGTTTTTTGGGGATCAAAGGGAATTTATGAAAGCACGCTAATTCCGCTCGTGGCCGCTTCGCAATACCACATCAATTACTTCAGCATTTCTGAGAAAACTTTTTCAAACATGCTGATCGTTTTTCTCATCATCATTCTGCTTCCTGCAATTTGGGTTTGGAAAAGTGATCGATGGCAAATCGGAAAGCATCCGCAGGTTTTCTTTATGATGATTTTTATCGGCACTCTTGCAGTAAACATTCTTCAATTTCACCTGATTCATACTCCTTACCTCGATGCGAGAGCAGGATTATTTTTCTATCCGCTCATGGCAATCAACATTGTTTTGTTTGCTTCGTGGCTGCATGCGAAGACCAAAGCTTCACTCTATTTTTTTTCAATACCTGTAATTCTTCTCGCAATGTTGCATATAAGCCGCTCTATTAATTTTAAGTATTGTTACCAGTGGTGGTTTAATCAGCATACCTATACCGTTCTAAACTACCTTCGGGAGGAGCATGAAAAGAACACTGTATCGCCTGTTTCACTGGATGTATCTTGGTTGTTCTACGGATCACTGTATTTTCATATCGTAACTGATCCTGAAGATTGGATTCAACTTAAGCCATTTCACATGGATGTGAAACCGGACTCAGCTTTCGAATACTATTACCTTTTTGAAAATGAAAAATCAACATTGGATTCACAGTACGTCAGCGTTTTATCTTTCCCTGACGGTCAAAATCTCATGAGGAGAAAAGATTTTTCCGGAGAAAAAAAATAATCCCCATTGGCGAGACTCAATCATTTCCGGGAGTCTTAACTGGTCAGGATGCAGCATGAATTCCTCAAAGTATTGCACTTCAAGGATGAAAGATTCTCTCTGTATTTTTATTTCGTGAAATCCATGATCCCGTTGCATTGGGAGTGACAACATTTTTTTGCAGAATCAAGGGGCGCAAATTCTTTTAGTTTCACCACCCAAATTTCTTATGATGCCGTACTCGTCATTGTTAATAAAATCAATGGTACAATCACACCTGTCACGATTTTCCCGGGGATTTTATTCCCGGAAGAAAAAAGTTTTCTGCATTTCTCTTCTGCTAATGGCTTGCGGAAAAATTGCATTTTCCCAAACAGCGAATACACCCGCTGAAAATTTTTCCAAACCCAAATTGGTTGTTGGAATTGTAGTAGATCAAATGCGCTACGATCTTCTCTGGAGATTTTGGGATCAATTCGGGAATGGAGGATTCAAGCGATTGGTGAATGAAGGATTTCTCTTCCGTGATGCACGCTTCAATTATTTTCTCACCGTGACTGCTGCCGGACATTCTACTATTTACACAGGAACCACGCCGGCTATTCACGGTGTGGTTGACAATTTCTTTTTTGATCGCCTTTCCAATAAGGATGTGTATGTGATGACCGATACGAGTATGAGAACAGTTGGAAATGCTACCGCGACCACGGGCGCTTCACCTTTTCGGTTGATGAGCACAACAGTAACCGACGAGTTGAAGCTTGCAAGCAGAAATTCCAAAGTGTTCGGCATTGCAGAAAAAGACAGAAGCGCGATGATGCCCGCAGGACATTTTGCCGACGGAGCATTTTATTTCGATGCAAAAACCGGCAACTGGATCAGCAGCACATGGTACATGAAAAAACTTCCGGGCTGGTTGGAGCAATTCAATACTTCAAAAGATGTAAATGATTATGTAAGCAGCGATTGGAATTTACTTCTTCCGCGCAGCGCATACATGATGTGCACGAACGACACGAATACTTATGAGCATTCCCTTCCGGGAGAACCGCTTCCTGTTTTTCCTCACAAGCTGAGCAAGGACAATTATGCAAACCTTCCATTCACACCTTTCGGAAACACGATGACGAAAGATGTTGCAATCGAAGCAATCAAGAATGAAAAGATGGGAAAGAGAAATGCTACTGACTTTCTCTGCATCAGTTTTTCTTCCACTGATCTGGTTGCTCACTGGTTTGGTCCGAATTCATTGGAAGTTGCCGATTGCTATTTGCGGCTTGACAGGGACATTGAAGGATTCCTCAAGTTCCTCGATGATTACATCGGGAAGGAAAATGTGCTGGTGTTTCTCACTGCCGATCATGGGGGGGCCATCAATCCTGACTTTGGAAAAGAACATCACATCAGCGGAGGTGTAATGCTGGCCGATAGTCTTCTTTACACTATGAATAAGTATATATCTTCTTTTTACGGGGAAGGAAAATGGGTTTCGGCGGTAATTGTACAACAGGTCTATCTGAATAAAGCTTTTATCGCTTCAACAAAAATTTCAGAAGAAGATGTAGCAAAAAAAGTTTCTGACTTCTTAATGCAGCAACCGGGAATTCTTTGCATCACTTCTCCCGCATACAATATGAATATCTGCTCCCCTTATGTTCAAAAGACGATTATGAACGGATATTATCCCGAGCGCTCCGGTGATTTATTTTACTCCATGAAGCCGGGATGGATAGATTGGATTTTTGAAGGAGGTACCTCTCACGGTACGGTGTTCGACTATGATCAGCACGTGCCCCTCCTCTGGTATGGCTGGCATATTCAGCACGGCTCATCAGCAGAGAAAGTCGAAATCACCGACATTGCTCCTACGATTTCTGATTGGCTGAACATTGCCTTTCCCAGTGGCTGTACGGGAAATCCGATCACGGTTATTCCGCTGAAATAATATTTTGCAATTCCCGATACCCACAGCAGGTTTTTGACAACTCCGCAGTACTGCGGAGTTGTCAAAACATCCTTCCACTTCTTCCCTCTCCTGATTTTTTTAAGAAAGACTTGCACAATCCATTTTAAAACATTTACTTTGTATTTCAAAGTACTCCTGAATTCAAATGAATATGGAACCCGAACCTAATCTCGAAGACCTTAAAAAAATCCGCTCGCTCATGGAACGGTCATCCATGTATCGCTCACTCAGCGGGCTTTCCGGTGTTGCAGCCGGTGTCATCGGACTGATTGTTTACGCCATTGTTTATGGAATCGTAGACCCTATGGTGGAAAAGCGACCGGAAATGAAATCCACTGACGAGGGACAACTTTATCTTATCAAAATATTTTTCACTGCCTCTGTGATTTGCCTCATCCTTGTTTTTGCAGCCATCTTCTATTTCAACCGGAGAAAAGCAAAACGACATGAGCTTCCATTCTTTGAGCCGGCAATGCAAAAAATGTTTTTGAATCTTTTTATCCCGCTCATCGCCGGTGGCGTGTATTGCCTTATGCTGATTCATGAAAAGCAATTTCTCCTGATTGCACCCTCGATGCTTATCTTCTATGGGCTGGGAATGATCAATGCAAGCCGCCATACCATCATTGAGATTCGCTATCTCGGCCTGGTGGAATTGATTTTAGGACTGATCGCAATTTTTATGAAGGAATATGGAATGTGGTTTTGGCTCGCCGGATTCGGAATCGTGAATCTGATTTACGGCGCTTACATCTACCTACGCTACGAAAAATCCTCACACGATTCACAATTCACGTAACACGACTCTCTTTAAAATTCACGACTCACGTTTCACGTTTCACGAATGAAAGAGCATCTCGAAAATATTGATAAGGCATTTGAGAACAGCATCCGGCTTGGGATCATGGCATTGCTGATGGTGAACCGATCGATGGATTTTAATTCACTGAAGAAAATGCTCGGCACTACCGACGGAAATCTTTCGAGCAACCTCAGTTACCTCGTTGACCAAAAATACATCGGAGTGAAAAAACAATTCATCAACAACAAACCAAACACTTCTTATTCAGCAATGGAATCAGGGAAGAAAGCTTTTAAAGTGCACATTGATGCGATGGAAAAAATAATTTCTCACGGAAAGAAGAAATGAGTTCATAAGACATAAGACTCGTGGATGTAAGACTTGTGGACGTAAGACTCGTGGATGTAAGACTTGTGGACGTAAGACTCGAGGATGTAAGACTTGTGGACGTAAGACTCGAGGATGTAAGACTCGTGGATGTAAAACTTGTGGACGTAAGACACGTGGACGTAAGACGCGTGGACGTAAGACGCGTGGACGTAAGACGCGTGGACGTTTGACTTGTGGACGCCTTGTGGATTTAAAACTTGAAAAAAACTCAAATGATAAAATTTCAAATTCTAAACTTTAAAATTGAACAACTATGAAATCAATCACCTTCATTCAATTCAACAAACCGTTCATTTACGGAATGATGCTAATGACGCTGCCTACACTTTTTTGGTTTGGTGTTTTTCTCGAGCAAATTTTTGGCAACTCTATAATTACTGATGGTGTCTTCGTTCAACTTGATCACGTTACTCCGGTGTTTTCAATTCTCATTATGTTGATAATGCCTCTAAGCACCGCGACGATCAATTTTAATTTTTTACGAAAGGCATCGCTACCGGGTCGCTCTGTTTCTTTTGATCACTTCGCGAATGTTCTTGTCTTCGCTTATGCCGTTTGCACCATCGTGCTGATTCTCGGATATCTGTTCACTGAAAATTTCTTAGGAAAAGGAGCTTAATACCTACAAAAAAAAGAACTCACATGAAAAACAATTGGTTCAAAAAAAAGGGATGGATGTACCTTCCGATTTCAACAATGGGTTTTATTACTTCCCTCGCAGCTATTGCCTTTTGTATGAATGTGTTTTGGGCTATTGATCGCAATTCACACTCAGTTAGTGATACATTCTATGGCGTTTTCCCTTACTTTGTTTGCACACTGTTTCTTTTCAACTGGGTTGGAGGAAATACTTCTAAACAAAAAGACGTCTGAATTTCTCTCAGCGAAAAACAACGAGCGGCGCAGTTGAAAATTGAGCACCATTTGAGTTTACATAAACCCTGTATGCTCCGGATGGGAATTGCTCAACAGGAATCATCGTATGTGATGATGAAATCTTTGAAAAATAAATTTTCTGTCCTAAAGAATTGAACACGCTGATTTCATTTCCTACAAAATTCATATTCGAAAATGAAACATTCACGAAGGTGCTTGCCGGGTTGGGATACAGCATCAACACGTTTTCCTTTGACGACACTTCATCAATACCTGTGTTGTTGTCGATGGCAATGTTATCAATGTAAAGATTGTTTCCATGACCATTCACCGCGTCAAACTTGATGATAACATTGGAATTGCCTGTGTATTGAGAAATATCAACTGTTTCATTTCGCCACTGCGCTGATCCGGGAACAAAGAAAACATCTGTTGCAGGAGCCGTTGCAAGATCATCCTTCTGCTTATCGTACACTACATCCCAATTATTCCCGCAATCTGTGCTCACCATTACTTTCAATTCGTCCCAATAGTATTCACTGTAATAGGTGTATGCTACGTCAAAGCTGAGTTGCGCCTGAGACACGTTACTGAGATCAATGTTCCTCATGTACAGATCATCAATGTCGCCGCTCACATCATTAATATAAAAGGGCATTCGTACACAACTGAGGAGTGTAAAGTATCCATCGAGTAAGAAATGATCCCAGGAAGGACCGCCATTGCTGTTCTCCACAAAAAATCCGGTAGGCAAAAAAGGCTGACTGAACGATTCAGCATACGGTACAGGCTCACTGCTGCCTACCACGTTGAATTGAACGCTGCCGTTATTACCGCCGTTAAAATCAACTGTACCGTTTGCCTCCGTAACAAGAATGCTGAGTGTATGACTTCCTTCTGATACGCTCATTTGTGGAAGTACAATCGTATCCATCCAGTATGGCGGCAGCGCGCCCTGCCAGTAGTAATATTCAGGAGTTCCTTCATCAATAAAATATTGCAGTGTGGCTGTGGTGAGAACATCAGATCCAAAATTTTCTATTACTACCGATGGAGAAATAGTGGTGTTGCATTGAAACCCGGGTATAGAATTGATGCCGGAAATTCCACCATCATTGTCAATCAGAAAAAACATGTGCTGGCAACTCTTACCGTGATGCCCAAATAGGATGTATTCATAGGAGGGAAAAGCGTTTTTTGACGGTTGCTGTGCAATCATGGACTTTCCGCAGAAGAGCGTAACCACAAGCAGAAAGGTAACACGGGATTTCACGTGGCTGTTTGGTTCAATTGAAGATGTTAAAGCTAAAGTTTTTTTTCTGAAGAACAGAGTTTTGTCATGAAAAAATGTCATCAGGATGACAATGACAGGAATCTCAAAGCTGCATTCGATCCCATCACAGCAAGTGATAATGTTCGTTTGGCTCTTTTGCTAACTTCGCCGATTCAAATTTTTTGAATGGAAGTTTTATCACAACGCATCACCAGGCTCAATGAATCAGAGACGCTGCAGATGGCTAAACTGAGCCGCGAGTTACGAAGCAAGGGGTATGATATTATTGATCTCTCCCTCGGTGAACCCGACTTCCCCACGCCGCTGTACATTTGCGAAGCAGCTAAGAAAGCAATTGACGATGGCTTCACAAAGTATCCTCCTGTTGCCGGCTATCTTGACCTGCGGCAAGCGATCTCAGAAAAATTCAAGCGCGATAACAACTTAAATTTTTCTCCGGATCAAATCATCGTGTCCACCGGTGCAAAACAATCTATTGCCAACGTGATGATGGTGCTCGTCAATCCCGGTGATGAAGTGATTCTGCCAAGCCCCTATTGGGTGAGTTATCGCGAGATCATCAAACTTGCGGAAGGAACTATAGTAATGATTCCTTCTTCGGTAGAGAAAAATTTCAAGATCAGCGCGCAGGACCTTGAAGAAGCGATTACCCCAAGGACAAAAGTTTTTTGTTTCTCTTCTCCATGCAATCCGACAGGCTCCGTTTATACACGGGAGGAACTGAAATCATTTGCGGAAGTGCTTGCAAAGCATCCCGGAATTTTTGTGATCAGCGATGAGATTTATGAGTTCATCAATTTCCTGAGACATCACGAGACCATCGCCCAATTTGCAGAGTTGAAAGACCGGGTGATCGTTGTGAACGGATGCTCCAAAGCATATTCAATGACGGGCTGGCGATTGGGTTACATCGGTGCACCGTTGTGGATAACGAAGGCATGTGATAAGATGCAGGGACAAATTACTTCAGGGGCTTCATCTATTTCTCAGCGGGCAGCCCTGGCAGCAATCACTTCAGATCAGGCAGAAACTGTGAAGATGTGTGATGCCTTTCATCACCGTCGTGATTTGGTGATGAAGATGCTGAGTGAAATTCCGGGCATTAAAGCGAATCACCCTGATGGCGCTTTTTATTTTTTTCCTGACATCAGTTCTTTCTTCGGAAAATCAGACGGAAAAAACATCATCATGAGTGCTGATGATCTTTGCATGTATCTTATTTACAACGCTAGCGTGACCGTAGTGACAGGAAAAGCCTTTGGAGATGAAAACTGTGTTCGTATTTCATACGCAACTTCTGAAGAGAAACTCACTGAAGGTCTGAAACGAATGAAGGAAGCGCTTTCTAAATTGAAGTGAACAGATAAAAGTTAATTATTAATCGTGAGTCATCAATCGTCCATCGTACCCATCCCGCATAAAGCAGGAAATCGTCAGCCCTCCATTGGTGCAGACGAATTCAAGTCTATTCTTAAAAAATTTTCTCAGCTCAAAATCCTTGTTATCGGCGATGTGATGCTCGATGCTTACGTGTGGGGCACAGCAGAAAGAATCTCACCGGAAGCACCTGTGCCGGTTGTTGATGTTGAGAAAATGGAAGAACGATTGGGCGGAGCAGCCAACGTGGCGATGAATGTGAATGCCCTGGGAGCTACTCCCGTTTTGTGTTCACTCATCGGTCATGATTATGCCGGGGAAAAGGTTCTTGGTATCTTAAAGAGCCATCAGATGAAGACGGATGGAATTATTCAATTAGCAGGTAGAATAACAGGCATTAAAACCAGAGTACTCAGTAAGAGCCATCATCTTCTTCGGTTTGACATGGAATCTACATCTGACCTTGACAAAGAGGAGGAGCAGCAGTTTTTGAAAATATTAAAAACTCTTATCGCTAAAGAAAAACCGCATGCAGTGATCCTTGAGGATTATAATAAAGGAGTTCTTACAGAAAATATTATCAACTCAGTGATTAAGTTATGCCGCGATAAAAAAATCCTTACGGCTGTTGATCCGAAGAAGAAAAATTTCTTCGCCTATAAAAATGCTGACATTTTCAAACCCAATCTCAGAGAAGTTCGCGAAGCATTCAATCACGAAATGAATGTTAGCACGGAATCATCTCTTCAGCAGGTTCATGCACAACTGAAGAAAAAAATTCAGCACAAGATTACCCTGATCACTTTGGGTGATCACGGGATTTTCTACAGTGATGGAAAACAATCAGGAATTATACCGGCATACAAGCGCGACATAAGCGATGTGTCAGGAGCCGGTGATACAGTGATTGCAGTTGCAACACTTGCAATAGCAGGGGGCATGAAATTGAATGATGCCGCGAGCATTGCCAATTTAGCCGGAGGTATGGTCTGTGAATATGCAGGAGTGATTCCTGTCACCAAAGAAATGCTGAGTAAAGAAATTGAATTAACCAACAATCAAATGAATGAGCAATGACTATTGACCATCGACCATTCACTATTCACCATATCTTCACCTCATGGCAGTATCGAAGAAGTCAGTAACGCCAACAAAAATTACCGCTAAACTTTCTCTTGTTATCCCGTGCTACAATGAAGAGCATCGGGTAACGCAAATGATTGACGGTCTTCGTGAATTTGCTCAACGGGTTTCATTTGATTATGAAGTGATCATTGTTGATGACGGAAGCAGTGACCAAACCGCCACTGCCATTCGGGAAAATGATTTCATCAAGCAACTTGATGCTTCAGGAAAATTCATACTCATTTCACTTCCCGTCAACAAAGGAAAAGGCGCAGCGCTAAAAGCAGGAGTTGCAGCCGCCCGTGGCACACACATTCTCACCCTCGATGCAGACATGGCCACACGGCCACTCGAAATTTTCAAGTGGCTTGCTATGAACAATCATCAATTTCCGGCGGGAGAAATTTGGATTGCCTCCCGTGAACGTGCTGAGTCAAAAGTGACTGAAATTGCTTCCCGCAGAAGAACGGGTCGCCTGTTCAATTTAATTGTGCGCCTGCTTACGCCGCTGAATTTGCACGACACGCAGTGCGGCTTCAAACTCTATCCGGCAACTATTGCAAAAGAACTTTTCAGCCGGCAAAAATCTTCCGGCTGGGCGCATGATGTAGAGCTTTTGTACCGCGCACACAATCTTGGAATCCCAATAAAAGATTTGCCTGTGACATGGGCTGCACAGGCAGGAAGTAAAATTTCTCCGGCCAAAGATGCAGTGCCTATGCTGTTGAGCGTGATCGGTGTTTCGCTCCGGTTGAAGTGGGATTACTTCATTGGAATGCCGATAGAAATCTTGCAAAGGAAAAACGCTGCCCCGATTTCAATTGCTCAAAAACAAGATTCCATTTTCAGAATGCTGTTCTTCATTGCTTCGATGATTTTATTTTTTCTAATGACGTCACTCAGTTCACACTATGGAATTACCGGTGATGACCTCGATCAAAAACTTTATGGCGAGAAGGTGCTGAACTTTTATACCTCATTCGGAAAAGATACTTCATGCCTCCATCTGAAAGTTGGCAACAAAGAAAATCTCTACATCTATGGCGGATTGTTCAACATGATTTCTGCCGCTGCTAACCGCTACATCGGCGGACTTGATGAATATGACATGCGCCATCTCGTGAATGCCCTCGCAGGATTTCTTGCCATTCTTTTTGCAGGATTACTTGCGCGGAGAATTGGAAACTGGATGACAGGTTTCCTTGCACTGCTCCTGCTTGCAACGTGGCCGCAATTCTTCGGGCAATCCATGAACAACCCGAAAGACATTCCATTTGCACTGGGGTACGTGATGACGATTTATTACCTCGTCAAACTGGTAAAAGAGCTCCCAAGACCTTCTGCAAAAACATGGGTAATGACAACGATCGCCATTGCATTCACCATCAACATCCGTGTTGGTGGTTTACTGCTCATTGGAATGTTGTTCGCGTTTGTTATCGGCACTTACGTTCTTGACCCGGTGAAAAGAAAATTGATTGCCGCGAACAAAGGATTTCTTTTTCGGAGAATGATTCTCGTTTCTCTTCTCGGCTACTTCGGCGGATTAATTTTTTGGCCATACGGACTTACGGGGCCGCTCTCCCATCCATTTTCTGCCTTAAAAGAAATGTCGAACTTCTCTATGGGCATCGGTTTGTTATTCGATGGAAAGATGATGAGCTCAAAAGAAATTACCTGGACCTATATTCCTCAATGGCTTTGGATCACTGCACCGCTCGTGGTTTTGTTTGCCGCGTTTGCCTTCGGAATTCTCTGGTATTTCAGCAGGAAAATGTTTCCGCCGTCACTTACATTGCTTCTGATTTTTGCAACAGTTTTTCCATGGGCTTATGCTGTTTATTCAAAGTCGCCGCTGTATGATGGCATGAGGCAATTTCTTTTTATCGTGCCGCTCATTGCAGTGCTGGCTTCATTAACGTGGCATTATCTTCTTTCCATCCCAAAACAAAAGTGGATGCGCTATGCAGTAGCATCATTGTTCGTGGTTGGAATTTTTCTGCCTGTGCGTTTCTCGTTTGCAAATCACCCGAACGAGTATGTTTATTTTAACGAATTGATCGGCGGCATCAAAGGTGCCTATGGAAAGTATGATACCGATTACTACATGAACAGCATTCGAAAAACTTCCGACTGGTTTAAGGAGAGTGATATGTATAAGAATGCTTCGAAAGAAAAAAAGATTTTGCTTGCGACGAACGCCGCTGATCCCGTCAATTGGTATTTCAGGAATGACACTGACAAGGTGAAAATTATTTACACCAAGTGGGATTGGCCGAATAATCCGAAAACACGTGGCGCGCGTGATTGGGATTATGGAATTTATTTCTCACGCGACATTGACCCTTCCATGCTGAAGACAGGAACATGGCCTTCGAAAAAAGCGATCTATATCAATTCGGCTGATGATGTTCCTCTTTCTGTAGTAGTTGAGCGAAAAGACAAATCAGATTTCCTCGGCTTCCAGGCAATGCAAAAGGATAGCTTTCAAGCAGCAGAGAAATATTTTGCAGAGGCGCTTAAATACAATCCGCAAAATGAGGAGGCAGCATTGAACATGGTTCAGGTAGAATTGAAACTGAATAAGCCCAAAGAAGCAGTTCAATATGCTAAGATGTATTTGCAACTCTATCCCACAAGCCCTTACGCCGATCAGATTAATTCGTTAATTGCAAGTTACCATTGATTCAAAAAGGGACAGTGGAAGTGAGGGTGAAATCAGAAATAAAAAATCCGAAATAAAAAGATGGATTTAAAAGAACTCGAGAGCGGTGTTGATCCAAAAACACATTGGTATTATCAATCCAAAAAAATTCCGCTCATTGCATTCGTAAAGAAAATTTTTCAGAAGAAGAAAATTCCGCTCACACTTATTGATGTCGGTTCGGGTTCAGGTTTCTTCATGTATGAATTGCAGGATGCAATTCCTGAAATGATCTCAAAAATTTATTTAGTTGACATCGGGTATTCTGAAGAAGAAATTCTTCCGACAAAAAATCAACGAATCGAAAAGACAACATCACTTCCTGACAAAATTGAAAATGCCATTGTGGTGATGATGGATGTGCTGGAACATTTGGAAGATGATCATGCGATGTTAAAGGCGATCAAAGAAAAATCTGCCGGTGAAAACTATTTCTTCATCACTGTTCCGGCTTTCATGAGTTTGTGGAGCGGGCATGATGTGTACCTCGGACATTACCGGCGCTATACGCTGGCATTGCTGCGTAAGCTTCTTTACGATTCACGATATACGAATCACGACCTGTACTTTCTCTATGGATTTATTTTTCCTGCGGTGTGGGTGGCTAGAAAAATGAAGAAGGAAAATTCTTCAGCCCAATCAGATATGAAACCGATGAGCACAACAGTGAACCGGATTTTGAAACTGATTTGCTCGATAGAAATTCCATTAAGAAAGATGAATCATCTGGCCGGTGTTACTTGTGTTGCTGAAGGGAAAATCTGAATTTCATTCCATGAATATCCCTTCATCGAAATTTTAATTCTCAAATCTTAAATTAAAAATCGCAACTCAACTTCATCCTCAAACTTCTCCAGTTTGAAATGAAGACGGTTGAAAGGTTTTACTTTGATAAAAACAAAGCCAATGAAAAAGCGATTTACACTCTTAGTATTTATTATTTGCCTGGCAAATGAAAGCTGTGCTCAAAATGGAATCATTACAACTGTGGCAGGAAACGGGATCGCAGGGTTTAGCGGGGATGGCGGTATCGCCACATCAGCAGAATTATATAATGCTATAGCAGTAGGGTTTGATGGCGCCGGCAATATGTATATAGCCGAACCCGGTAATCAACGAATCCGAAAAGTAGATACCCTTGGGATCATCACCACTATAGCCGGAAATGGAATAGGAGGCTTTAGCGGTGATGGAGGAGCTGCCACTGCAGCCGAATTAAATTATCCTCAGGGAATAGGAGTTGATTTTGCCGGAAATGTATATTTTGCTGATGCTCTCAATCACAGGATTCGAAAGATAAGTACCGCCGGGATAATCACTACTGTGGCAGGCACCGGAGTTCAGGGTTATACAGGGGATGGTTCACTAGCTACTCTGGCAGAAATAAATACACCGAATGATGTAACGGTTGATACGGCGGGAAATATCTTTATTTCAGATGAGGATAATGAAGTGATTCGCAAAGTAGATACAGCAGGTATAATCACAACAATAGCAGGAAACGGAATACCAGGGTATAATGGAGATGGGGGGCAGGCTATCAATGCACAATTGAATAGCCCTAAAAGAATTACGGTTGATCCGGCAGGTAACTTATATATTGCTGATGCGGCAAACAGCAGGATACGAAAAGTTGCAATCAATGGTATCATCACTACGATTGCAGGAAACGGAACAGCCGGCAACAACAGCGATGGTGGACTTGCAACTGCAGCGGAATTGACTTATCCTGCTGAAATAGTCCTTGATGTATTGGGTGATCTGTACATTGATGATCAAAATGCAAATACAATTCGTAAAGTAAACACAGCCGGTATTATTACTACCATAGCAGGAAACGGCACAGCGGGCTACAGCGGTGATGGAGGAACTGCAACAGCAGCCGAGTTATATTATCCAACAGGCATAGCCCTCGATGCAAGCGGAAACATTTATATCGCTGATTGGAATAACAACAGAGTTCGCAAGGTAAATAATACCATCACCAACTTTTCCGGGATTGAAACTTCTCTCTGCGAAAAATTGTGCACCGGCTTTTTAGATCAATCCACCGATAATCCTACCTCATGGCTTTGGATTTTTCCGGGCGGCGCTCCTTCGTCTTCAACAGATCAAAATCCGGCCGGCATCTGTTACAATGCTCCCGGCACTTATGATGTTACGCTCATCACCACCAATGCTTTTGGCAATGATACACTCACGCTCACCAATTACATCACCGTCTATCCAACTCCGCCTCCTCCAACGATCACGCAAAATGGAAATGTGCTCACGAGCAGTGCTGCTGTAAGCTATCAATGGCAACTTAATAGCGTAGATATTCCTGGAGCAACCATGCAGAATTACACTTATACACAACCGGGTTTGTATACGGTTTATGCTGGTGATTCAAATGGTTGCGCTAATTATGCCAGCTTACTTATCACGGCAGTAGAGAATGTAGCGAATGAGTTTCCTGTTTCTGTTTCCCCGAATCCTTCCAATGGAAATTTCACTATTGAATTGATTAATTGCTCAGCACAACATATATCGCTACGAATACTGAATACACTGGGAGAAGAAATAGTGATGCAAAATTTTACGTACCTGCAGAACGATTATAAAAAAGAAGTTGATCTGCATTATATAGCAGCAGGTGTTTACTTTATTGAGATGAAGACAGAAAATGAATTTATAAGGAAGAAAATTATTGTCGCGCGTTAAGCTGTTGCATCGGTAACACTTCGACAAGCTCAGCGTAACTTCCTCCGCGGGTGTTGCAGATCATATCGCCGCGGGCTATCACATAATGAATACGAGCCGAAGATTATTCCCCGGCTCGCACTCGCACTCTTTATAATCTGCTTTCAGGCGATCACATGGCTGGTGTCTTTTTCAATACTTCGTTGCGGATGAGCGCATAATCAATTCCGTTGAAATTGTAAATGGCAACCTGCTTATAGAGCGCATTCGCTTTGTCAGCATTGCCGGCCGATTCATTCGCCATAGCCAGCCAATATTGGTAGTACACGTTATTCTCAGGATGGTCCTGTTCAAAATGACTCACAGCATCACCATAATCCTTTTGCTTCATTGAAATGTATCCCATCACAAAGTGATATGGATCCAGTTTGTTCGGATCGTTGACAGATTCCAGTGTTGACTTTATCTGCTCTGCTCTTGTTTTTGCGTCACCATAGTTTTCTTCCATTGCTGCAAGAACCGATTGCCAATACAAGTTTGTTGCCTGTTGTGTGAGCTTCGCCTGTTCAGTGCCAATGTCATTTCCGGTTTCAGTAACCATGGGTTCAGTCATTGGAATTAAACTCTTCAACGCGGCAGCATCCCCTGTTTGCATTGCGATGCGCTCGCAATCTCCGAGGTAGGTGAGTTTGGCATTCTTTATCACCGCAGGCGATTCGCCCGATGAATCGGCTTTCATTTCAAATTCCATCAGCTTGTCATTGCCTGTTTTGAAATCGCCCTGGTACAAATAGGTTAAGGCAATGTATTCGTTCGAGGTAGTTTTTGAAACATCATGCGTGCCTGCGTCAGAGTAGTTTTGGCGTGCTTCATCATAGTTGCCGAGGAATGTGTTGGCATGCCCTTTCTTGAAATATCCTTCTGAAGCATTTGGATCCAGCTCGACAGCTTTGGAGTAAGCATCTCTCGCTTTTGCCAGATCATTTTCTGCACGGTAGCAATCGCCGAGTGCGATTTCTGCACCCGGGCTTTTTGGAGCCAGCGAGACTGTCCGTAACGCATATCCTTCTGCCGTCTTAAAATCTCTTGGCTCAAAAAAAAGATACGAGCCCGTCAGTGCTGCGTATCCGCCAACCCAATTGGAATCAAGCTCTACTGCTTTTTGATAACAGGCTCTCGAGTTTTGAATGTCGTTACCTCCCGCGTACGTTGCTCCCAAATCAACCTGCGCTCTCGCAGCATCGGGAAATGAATCAGCAATGGTTTTGGTTATTTCCAAACGCTTGTTCCAATCACTGGTCAGGAAGGTTTCCAGGTAATCGTAGTACCATTTTTCCCAATTGCTTACACCTGAAAGATTTTCTTTTGCCTTTTTCATATCCTCCGCGAATTCCTGGGTCGTGTTACTGATGCCCGCCCGCAGCACGTAAGCGATTGCAAGTTTAGGATCCTGCTCAATGGCTTTTGTAAATAACATTCTTGCCTGTTGCTGGTCACCCTGGTCTTGCATCTCCAATCCCTGCTGCACGGAAGTTCTTGCATCATTCGATTGCGTAGTGACGGGGATGTCTGTGATCTTTGTTTTCGCTTGCTTTTGAGCACAACCGACCATTGCTATCGCGATTGCCAGGCATGCAATCATTGAGATGTGTTTTGATTTTTTCATGGTAAAAAATTTTAGGGTTTGTGAATCGTGTTAGTCATTCAGGAGAATGATGACGAATGTTGCACAAGATAAATTGGATTCTTTAAAATATGAAGCCGGGGACTTAAAGCTTTATATCTTCAATAATTTCTTAGTCATGATCCCACTATTGGTTCTGACCGAGACGAAATACATTCCCTGAGGAAGTTTGTTGCAATCAATCTGTAATTGAAATCTGTCGCTTGTCGCTTGTGATTGCATCGGACACGTTACCTCCATTCCAATTTCACTAGTCACTCGAATTTCTGTAGCAGCAAAATTTTCTTCCGAAAAGAGTAAGCAAGTTGTGGCAACAGGATTTGGATAAATCATCAGATTATCCTCAACATCATCGTTCTCACTCACCGATGTTGCAAGACAAAGAACAGTGGCGGTGATTCCGGGATCAGTCGAGCTATCCGCAGCAGCAACACTTGACGATTGCGATGCGGCGGTTGCAGTTGGTGTTCTTGTCACAAGCGTTAGCGTATCCGCAGTAAATGTTACAAAGGTGTCTTCGCATCCAGAATTACCATTCTCATCTGTCTTGACAACTTCATCACCCATCGCCAAAATGAATCCATTGTCACTCGTTTGTTCAACCGTGTTGATGAAGTAACCTCCCGAATATTGTGATGTCCATTCGATGTTTCCAATGCTATCAGTCTTCATGAGGTATTGATTGTTGTTGAGGTCAAGCGATAGTATGATGAATCCTTTGTCAATGCACTGCTTCACTGAATATGCTCGCGGGTATATGAATGACGCGGAGTACGTCTTTGACCAAATTAATGTACCGTTGCTGTCAATTCTTGCTAAGTTAATTCCGGTGTTACCTCCACCACCGAGGAGATAGCCATGGTCATTTGTTTGACAAACATCATAGCAAAAATTATACGTGCTGCTTATCGCATAACCTCTTTGCCATTGAATGGAACCGGATGAATTTGTTTTCACAATCCACATCTCGTACGAGCCCAATTCGTTGTCATATCCTCCTACTATAATTCCACCATCACTTGTTTGCCTTCCCGGTTGCAGCACCCATGTTCCTGAACTCTTGCTGACTGTTTCCTGCCATGCAACGGTTCCGCTTGCATTCACTTTAGCGATGAATCCTTTTGATGAATTTCCAACCCAACCTGTCACATAACATCCACCACCGCTTGCATTCATCACACTCATTCCTTTATCGTAGCCGCCATTGTACAAAGTTTTCGACCAGAGTTTGTTTCCGTCGGAATCTGTTTTAAGAACATAAACTTCATAAGTGTTGTTAGTCTGATTCCAAAGCTGACCAGCAAGATAGAAACCTCCGTCACTTTCCGAATTCTCGATAGCATTTGCAGCAACATCTTTTGCACCGCTGTTTGTCTTGCAACCAAAAGTCTTACTCCAAACTATATTGCCAATGCTGTCTGTTTTAATCATCATAATGTCGCTCGAGCCAATCCCGTATGCACTCGAAGAATCCGTTATGATGTAACCGTGATCTTTAGTCTGACTTACGGAGGTGATTGTGACATCAGGATAGGTAATTCTGAATTGCACGGACTGCGCACTCAAGTTCATTATAGTCGCGCAAATACAGAGGAGAGAAAGAATGGTTGAGTGTTTCATTTCAGAAAAAATTTGATATGACAAGGTAATAAAGATTTGATTCTTTCTTCGCAATGCTTTCTAACCATTCTATTTGAAAACTCAGAGAACAGTAGAATTAAGACGTCTCGCTTAAACGGTCTGAATAGTTATACATGGATCCTTGTCTGAAGTAAAATTTCATAAATGTTTTCAGGAGAAATCAGAACTTCGCACCTCTTTGAAAATCCAAAGTCTTAAATCCGTCCACAGGGCCCTGTGGAAAATCCGAAATGTCAAAACTTCACCCACAAACACTAAAGTTTCTTTCTTCCATCAAGAAGAATAACAACAGGCCATGGTTTGAAAAAAACAAACCGACTTATGAAGCAATCAAGGACGATATGGTTGCATTCATGGCTGCGCTGATCAAAGAAGTGAGCAAGTTTGATCCGGCAGTCAAGGATGCAGATCCAAAAAAGTCAGTGATGCGCATCTATCGCGACATTCGTTTTTCTAAAGACAAATCTCCTTACAAGACAAACATTGGAGCCGGAATTTCCAGTGGAAAAATAACAGAATCGTCAGCCGGATATTACATTCATATTATGCCCGGCGAAAGTTTTCTCGGAGGTGGAATTTGGATGCCGGAGTCGGAGAAGCTGCAAAAAATCAGGCAGGAAATTGATTACAACTTCAAGGACTTTAAAAAGATTGTCGAGGCGAATTCATTCAAGAAAACTTTTGGTTCACTGGATAGAAATGAAAAGCTAACGCGCCCGCCAAAAAATTATTCACCCGATAATCCTGCTATTGAATACCTGATGCTGAAAAGTTTTACCTGCGGTTGCAAGCTTTCTGATGCCGATGTTCTCTCCGATAAATTGGTGAAGAGATGTGCTTCTGTTTTTAAAGAGATGTATCCCTTCGTTAAGTTTTTGAATCAAGCAGTCGCGTAGTTCGTCATTGCGAGGAACGAAGGGTTGGTTTCAAAGCGCAGATGTGACGACCTGTTCCGATTTTTCGGAAAGCAATCCCCTGGACAATTAATTTGAACGGATTGCTTCGTCGCCCCTCGCATTCATCTCCCCGGCTCCTCGCAATGACGATTCCCCGGACTGAAAAAATTTCCGCTTCTACTCTGCATTTAAGAAATACTGTCCTGATAAGTTTTTATTAGCAGAAAAACTGTCTGCTAAAATGCATTGGTTCTTCATTTGACTAATAAGGCACGTAACCAAAAAAATTTAAAAGCCATGTCATTAGTTAGATTCAAATCCAATCCGGTGGTGCCAACGTTCGACCGCTTGTTCCGAAACATCCTGAGTGATGATTTCGATGGTTTCTTTGTGAAGCCCTTTACCAACAATTTTTCACCCGCAGTAAATGTGGTGGAAGGAAAAGAAAATTTCCGTCTTGAGATTGCTGTTCCGGGGTTCTCAAAAAATGATTTCAATGTGAAGCTCGATAACAACCTGCTCACAGTATCTGCAGAAAAGAAAAATGAAGTGAAAAAGGATGAAGAGAACTACACCATGCGTGAATTCTCTCACAGTTCATTCAGCCGCACATTCACTTTGCCTGAAGCAGTTGATGCAAGCAAGATCTCCGCTGAATACACTGATGGAATTTTGAAGCTCGTGCTTCCGAAGAAAGAAGAAGTGAAACAAAAATCTCTCGAGATTAAAGTTTCGTAAGAGTTTGCATAGGGTTTTTAAGGGTGGAACCGGCGTTACAAATTGTGACGCCGGTTTTTTTTGAAATCATTTAGATGGTGATTTACTTATGATCTGCTTTTTGATTGCAAGTGCCAAGGAAATCATAATTGGCACTATAGGAAAGTAAAGACAGATAGTAACGACTCTCTCAGACAATTCCAGTTTTTTATCATAGCTTGGTTCACCATAAATTACATCAGTCGGAATAAAAATTTTAGAAATCAAAAACGAAAATGCAACACCTACGAACCACCAAACTAAACCCGACTCGAAAATTTTTGAAAAAGAAAGCAAGCGTTTAAAAAAGTATTTACTAATTAGAATTGCAGCGCCTGTAATTATCACAATGCTCAGGATATAGACAATCGCCCAGAGAAACAAGACTGCAATTGCCGGAGGTGAACCAAAACCAGCCATATAAATTTGTTGGACTTTAACAAATGCCTTGGATTGTTAGAAGAGATTTGGTTGTTTCATTCCACTCTCAAATTCCAGCAGCCATTTCTTCCTCCACAATCCGCCGCCATAACCCACCATACTTCCATCACTACCGATCACGCGGTGACAAGGGATAATGATTGCAATCGGGTTTTTTCCATTCGCTGTTCCGGCTGCCCGAATTTTCTTTTCATCACCAAGCTCTCTTGCTAATTGTAAATAAGAAATAGTTTTTGCGAAAGGAATTTTCTGAAGTTGATTCCAAACTTGTTTTTGAAATACAGTTCCGTCAGGAGCTAATGGAAGATCGAATGATTTTCGTTTTCCGGCAAAGTATTCTTCAAGCTGCCGGACACATTTGTCAGTGAGCTTAGAAGATTCTTCAGGCTTTTCTTTTTTCGCTTCAAACGAGAGTAAAACAATTGAAGCATCATTTGCTTCAATCAACAGCAAACCCACTGGCGAAGAATAATATGATGTGGCAATTTTCATTTCCAATTTTCAATTGTTTACATCTCGTTCCTACCGGATCTATGGATTTGCTGAGGGAATTGCCTGCTATAGACATTGCGTTCCTACAGAACTATCTGCCTTTGTTCTCGGTCCGCAAGTCTCATGTCCACAAGTCCCATGTCCATAAGTCTCACCTCCTTATTTATATCCAAGAATCTTCAGCATACTCGCAGAAGTTTGCTGCTTGGCAAACAGCCGATCTGTAATATTTCCCTTCTTGTCTTTCTGAATGAGGATGACTTTTGGTGAAGGAATCAAACAATGTTTAATGCCGCCATAGCCACTGAGCTGATCCTGGTAGGCTCCTGTATGAAAGAAGCCTATGTACAGCGGCTCGCCATTGGAATTCTTCGGCAGAAATACCTGGTTGATATGTACTTCACTATTGTAATAATCCTGTGAGTCGCAAGTGAGTCCGCCGAGGTTTACCCGCTGATAATCTTTATCCCATTTGTTGATCGGAAGCAGAAGAAAGCGTTGTCCGATTCCCCACGTGTCGGGAAGTGTGGTGATAAATGAACTGTCGACCATGTACCACAACTCTGCATCATTCTGTTGCTTCTGCGCAATGATCTTGTAAATGTTTGCACCGCTCTCTCCTACTGTAAAACTTCCGAACTCGGTGAAAATATTCGGCACAGGAATTTTGTTCTTCTTACAGGCATTCTTGATCTGCAGCACCACTTCCTTCACGATGTATTCATAGTCATAATCGAAGCCGAGAGAATTCTTGATTGGAAATCCACCGCCGATGTTGAGTGAATCGAGCGTCGGACAAATTTTTCGAAGCTGGCAATACACGTTCAGCGCTTTATTCAATTCACTCCAGTAATACACTTCATCCTTGATGCCGGTGTTGATGAAGAAGTGCAGCATCTTGAGCTGAAACTTTTTGTTGTTATGAAGCTTCTGAACATAATACTCAAGAATATCTCTCCAGCGAATTCCAAGTCGCGAAGTATAAAACTCAAACGTGGGCTCTTCCTCTGCGGCGATGCGAATCCCAATCTTGCAGGTGCCACGGACGGTGCGCTGGTACGCTTCAATCTCCTGCATGTTATCGAGCACCGGAATCACGTTGGCAAACCCATCATTGATAAGGGCAGCAATTTTACTTGTGTATGTTCTTGTTTTGAATCCGTTGCAGATGATGTAGCGCTCTTTATCAATCAATTTCTGCTCGTAGAGTTTACGAATGATATTGATATCGTACGCATACGATGTTTCGATGTGAACATCATTTTTCACCACTTCTTCCAGAATGTGAGAGAAATGCGAGCTCTTGGTACAATAACAGTAATAATACTTCGCGTGATACTTGTGCTCCTTAAATGCTTTTTTGAACAACCCCTTGGCTTTATTTATCTGGGAAGAAATTTTAGGGAGGTAAATCATCTTGAGCGGCGTACCGTATTTGTGAATGATCTCCATCACATTCACGCCGTTGAAGTAAAGTTCATTATCAATGACCTCGAAACCTTCTTGTGGAAAATCAAATGTCTGGTTGACAAGATCTCGGTAGGTGTTGGTCATTTTCTTTCGGGAAGAAAAAAGATTTTAACGCTGATTTTTTTTGACGTGCAAACGTAAATGATTTTTCAGTTCGTGAAGCAACCCCGTCAGAGGTTTTTTTCAACCCTGACGGCGGTTGAGGACGGGAAACCCCGTCAGTGGTTTTTTCAACCCTGACGGTGGTTGCGGGTAAGCCAAACTCCGTCAGTGGCTTTTCGCCCTGACGGTGGTTGTGCACGAGAAATTTTTCTACCTTTCGAAAATGCGCGAGATGACTCCCACTCGAAAGAGGAAAATATTACCATCTCTTCAACCGAGGCATTAACGGTGAAAATATTTTCAGAGAGGAAAGAAATTACATCTTCTTCCTTGAAAAATGGAAAGCATATCTCTCCTCCGTATTTGAAACATTTGCATACTGTCTTCTTAAAAATCATTTTCATTTCTTGATTCGAATCAAAGAGGAGGAAATCAAAATTCAGAATAAGGAAGGAATAGAGTACCTCGCTGATCCATCCCGTCAATTATCGCACGCGCTCAATAGCCATGCTCAGGCATTCAACAAAATTTACCATCGAACAGGCAGTCTTTTCGAGAGTCCCATTAAGCGAAAACTCGTTGATGATGAAACATATCTCTTGAAGTTAGTTGCGTATAATCATTTTAATCCGCAGAAACATCAATTTGTTGACGACTTCAAAATATATCCTCATTCTTCTTACCATAAAATTATCTCTGGCGAAAATTCCTTTTTAAACAAGAGGGAAGTAATCGAATGGTTTGGCGGTATCTCCAATTTCATTTTCTTTCATGATTCTTATCAGGAAGAAAAAGAATTCTTCTACGGGATTGAATGAAAGCCACCCGCAACCGCCTTCAGGGCTAAAAGCCACTGACGGGGTTTCCTTACCTTCGCCCCCATGCGTAACATCAAAATACTCGCAGTAGAATCCGAGATCGGTGCCGGTACTCGTGGTGCCAGTTTAGGATTTGAAGCGATCCGCATAGCAGCGCTCGACTTTGGCAGCAATTTCTTCAGGCAATTTCCAACCGAAAAAATCCCTGATGAAAATGCTATGCTTCTTGAGAGCGCCCGCTCGCTGCATGCACGCAGAGGAAAGTATGTGAAGATCGTTTGCGAGCGGGTGATGGAAGCCGTTAGCAGGACCTTGAAAGAAGGAAATTTTCCGATTCTGATTTCCGGCGACCATACATCGGCATCCGGAACCATCGCCGGAATAAAAATGGCTTATCCTGAAGCACGCATCGGCGTGATATGGATTGATGCGCATGCTGACCTGCATTCACCATACACAACGCCTTCCGGAAACATGCACGGCATGCCGCTCGCTGCTGCTTTAGGGGAAGACAACCTCTCCCAAAAGATCAACACACCCGATGAGAATACGATTTCTTTCTGGGAAGATTTTAAAATGATCGGTGGCATATCGCCGAAAATCCGCTATGAAAATCTCGTGTACGTTTCACTCCGCGACTTTGAGCCGCAGGAAGAATATCTCATCCGCCAAAACAAGGTGAAAGTGTTTTCGACAGATGAGATCAACAACCTCGGCATTGATAAAATCGGGAGAGAAATTTTGCAGGCTGTAGAACCATGCGATTACATCTACATCTCGTTCGATGTGGACAGCATGGATCCCACGATCTCGAGAGGAACAGGAACGCCCGCACCGAATGGCATTACTGAAAAACAAGCTGCCACCTTGCTGCAGCGCCTTGTTCAAAATCCGAAAGTGTGCTGCTTTGAAATCACAGAAGTGAATCCAACACTCGATAAAGAAAATCTGATGGCAGAAAATGTGTTTGAGATTTTGCTGAAAGTCACGAATCAATTGGTCAATGATTGAGCAAACGGACTTAGGACTTGCGGATGTGAGATTTGTGGACGTGAGACAGTGGACATGAGACTTATGGACGTGAGGCAATTGATAATTCACCATTCACTTATTCACCATTCACCCACTCACGTTTCAAGAAGGCATGGAGCAATCATTAAGAGAGAAAACCGCAGCTATCGTTGACAAGCTTTATGGTCAAAAAATTTCTCCTGAACAAATCCTGGTCAACATTCCCCCCAAGGAATATTCGTGCGATTTCACGGTAGTTGTTTTTCCTATTGCGAAGGTTGCAAAGAAATCTCCTGAAGAGACAGCGAAAGAAATCGGAAGCCAACTTCAAAATTCCATTCCTGAAATTGTAAGCTTCGAAGCAGTTAAAGGATTTTTGAATGTAACCCTGAGTGATCAGTACTGGATCAATTTTCTCTCGGCAAATTCACAGGATCAATCGTTCGCAGTTCTTCCAGCCACGGGAAAAAAAGTGATGATCGAATATTGCGGACCGAATACCAATAAGCCGCTTCACCTCGGTCACCTGCGAAATATTTTCATCGGCTACTCGATGAGCGGGATTCTGAAAGCCGCCGGAAATGAAGTAGTGAAAGTGAACATCTACAATGATCGTGGCGTGCACATCTGCAAAAGCATGGTCGCGTATCAGAAATTCGGTAATCATGAAACGCCGGAGAGCAGTGGAAAGAAAGGAGATCATTTCATCGGTGATTACTATGTGCGATATGACCAGGAGTTGAAAAAGGAAGTTGAAGAACTGAAAGCGCAAGGCGTTCCCGAAGAAGAAGCGAAAAAAAACGCGCCGTTGGCACAAGAGGTTCAGGCGATGCTTCGCAAGTGGGAAGAAGGTGACGCTGAAGTGAGAAGCCTGTGGAGCATGATGAATGGCTGGGTGCTCAGTGGTTTTGAAGAAACATATCGCATACTCGGCGTTGATTTCGACAAAGCATATTTCGAATCACAAACCTATCAGCTCGGAAAAACTTTTGTCGAAGAAGGATTGCAGAAAGGAATTTTTTTTAAGAAGGAAGACGGGAGCGTTTGGATTGATCTCACGAGTGACGGGCTCGATCAAAAACTTTTGCTCCGCGCCGACGGAACTTCCGTTTACATCACGCAGGATATTGGTACTGCCAATGAGCGGTGGAATGATTTCCATCCTGATAAAATGATTTACACCGTTGCCAATGAACAGGACTATCATTTTAAAGTGCTGAAATTGATTTGCAGCAAACTCGGGAAGCCTTATGCTGATGGCATGTATCATCTCAGCTACGGAATGGTTGATCTTCCTACGGGAAGGATGAAATCAAGAGAAGGAACTGTGGTGGATGCCGACGATCTGGTTGATGAAATGATTTCCACATCAGAGAAGAATACAAAAGAGTTGGGTAAGATTGATGACTTCTCTTCTGAGGAACAAAAAAATCTTAATCGCATGCTTGCCCTGGGTGCTCTCAAGTTTTTTATTCTGAAAGTGGATCCAAAGAAGCGAATGATTTTTAACCCTGAAGAATCTATTGACTTCCATGGCTTCACGGGACCCTTCATCCAGTACACGCATGCACGAATACAATCGGTGATGAGAAAAGCAGGAGAACCCAAAGCAGGTCAGCAAGCCGGTCCACGGGTGGCCATGCTGCAACCACAGGAACGCGAATTGATTTTACGCTTGCAGCGATTTCCTGCGATGATTCAGGAAGCGGCTTCTGCTTATGAACCGGCTGTGCTCGCAAACTATATCTATCACCTCGCCAAGGCATATAACCATTTTTACCAGGAACTGCCGATTCTCAATTCGCAGGAATCGAGTGCTCGTGATTTCCGGTTGCAGCTTTCTTCTTTTGTTGCTTCAGTGATTAAGAAAGGCATGAAGTTGTTGGGGATTGAAGTGCCGGAGAGAATGTGAGCACGCAAATGGTTAGATTTACAATACAGAATTTCTCCAATGAAAATTATTCTTTCAACGGTAGTATTGTTTACTCTCCTCCATCATGCTTCAGCGCAAACTCATTTACCAGACACAAGGAAATATTTTGAATATACAGATACCTCTTTTGCAGCCGATGAAGTAAAAAGAATTCTCCCATATAATTATCATAGCGTGGAGCCTTCATCTCTGGATTCACTCGAAATATTTCTTTACTACCACCCGGAGTTAAAAGTCGAAGTGGGAAGTCATACTGACAGCAAGGGAAAGGATAAGTATAATTTGAGGCTGTCACAGGCGAGAGCCCAATCAATTGTTGACTATCTGATTAGCAAGGGAATTTCATCAGACCGGCTCAGTGCAAAAGGTTACGGTGAAACTGTTCCAATTGCACCCAATGAAACATCCGAAGGAAAAGATTATCCTGAAGGTCGCCAGCGCAATCGAAGAACGGAATTGAAAATCGTTTCAATTGTTTTTCCTGAAGAAAAATTAATTCCCCCAACAATACTCAATCCCCCAATTGCTGTCATTCATTTTCTCTTCGGAGAGAAGACTTCTTCTTTTCCATTGTCGCTCTTCAATGCGCGCGCGATTGAAAATATTCTTGATGAAGACAAACCAGTTGATACATCTTTCATTTCTCACTACAAATCATTCGCAAGAAGTTATGTTGGTTTTATTGATGCAGCAGGTGACAGTATTGTAATGGCTACAATTAACTTTTCTTCTTCACGGCGATCTCAAAAAAATTCTTTGTTCGATAGCAATGCCCTCAGAGAAACACAAACTCTCTTCATCAATCTTTCAAAAAAAATTCGCCTGATGTCTGGTCATTGAGAAAAGGATTGTACCGCGCAAATAAAACCGGTTAAGAATTTCTTTCCTGATACGCAAATGCAAATAATAAATTTACAATCCCGAATTCCTCCAATGAAAACTATTCTTTCAACGGTAGTTTTGTGTACTCTCTTTCATCATGCTTCAGCACAAGTCAAATCAGATACTCTCAAGCGTTTTGAATATACTGATACTTCATTTGAAGTTGGTGAAGTAATGAAGCTTCGAATCTTCTTTGATATTGATCAGGCAGATATGCGTCCTGAATCCCGCACTGAGCTAAATTCGCTATTAGAATTTTTAAAAAGTCATGATCAATTGTGTATAGAAATTGACAACCACACGGGCGCTAAGGGAACTTCTGATTTTAATATGGGGCTATCTGAACGACGAGCCAAATCAATTTGTGATTCTCTCATATCTCACGGAATCTTAAAGGACCGATTATCATGGAGGGGATTTGGTGAAAGTTCGCCCATTTACACCCGCTTTGACAGCGATGAATTGGTATTGCGAGCAGTAAGCAGAACTGAAATAAAAATAACTTGCCTTTCAAATAAGTGAATGTTAATAATTCAATGGGACTTTCAATTGCTTTTCTATTTATTATTCTCTCTTGTTCTGCCTTCTCACAGAACAAATTGTTAGACACGCGAAAGCATTTTCAATTCAGAGATGGTGGTTCATTTCAAGTGGGTGAAGTGAAAATTCTTAGCAATTGGATTTATGAAAGAAGTAAACTTTCAATACTGGACTCTGTCGAAATTTTCCTCAAGCATCACCCTGCAATATGTATTGAAGTTGGATGCCATACGGATAGCAAGGGTAATGATGCCTTTAACTTAAAACTGTCTCAGGAAAGAGCACAGGCCTTTGTAGACTCGTTAGAGAATAGATGGATTGATCCTGTACGGTTTGTCGCAAAAGGTTATGGTGAAACATTTCCCATTGCTCCGAATGAAATTAATGGCAAGGATTATCCTGATGGAAGACAACAAAATAGAAGAATTGAACTTAAGATAATTTCAATTGATGGTTACCCGTGTTCATTAGACTATCGAAAACATTTTGAATACAGTGATACTTCATTTGAGGTCGCTGAAGTAAAAATTCTCTGTTGTATCTATTTCGCTTTTGGAACCGCAGAACTTTGGCATAAATCATTTGCTTCGATTGATTCATTAATCGATTTTCTTAATTCGCACCCCCGGCTCAATATTGAGATTGGAAATAACACTGATCCAAGGGGTACAGAGGAAGAGAAACAGAAGTTGTCGCAAGATCGGGCTGAGTCTTTGATGAATTACCTTATCGGAAAAGGAATTCCAGATTATCGTTTGCAGGCAAAAGGTTATGGTTCAACCTTTCGGCTTTACAACACTTGGCAACATCTGAACAGACGAACAGAAATAAAAATTACTTCGATTTCTCCTCCTCTTCAATCATTGGATATTCGAAAGCATTTTGAATACACTGATACTTCGTTTGAAGTTGGCCAGATAAAGAATCTGCATAACGTTCATTTTGGTTTTGGTGGAGGTACTCCATTTCTTCCTGGGTTTTATCCCATTATGGATTGTCTTTTGAACTTTCTTTACTATCATCCGGAATTAAAAATTGAGATTGGGAATCATACAGACAATAAAGGAAACGAGAAGTATAATTTGAGGCTATCACAAGCGAGATCACAATCTATAGTTGACTACCTTATGTCGAAAGGTGTGTCACCAGATCGTCTCAGTGCAAAAGGCTATGGGGAAAGCTTCTTTCTTGTACCTAATGAAACACCGGATGGAAAGGACAACCCGGCGGCTCGTGAACTCAACCGAAGAACGGAATTAAAAATAACTGCCATCAACCCGAATGAAAAACTCATTCGCCCTTCTCTATTAAATCCGGGCAGCGAAGTCACTCACTTTCTATTCGGGAAAAATGCTTCTCCCCTTTCATTATCACTCTTCGATGTTCGGGCAATCGAACTAATCATTGATTCAAACAAGGAGCTTGACAGTAATTTCAATAGCCAATACAGATTGTTCTCAAGAAGTTATGTTGGATTCATTGATGATAAAGGAAACAGCATTGTGATGGCGACAATAAATTTTTCTTTAAGCTCGAATCGACAAACATCCTCCATCTTCAACAGTGAATCCCCCGGCGAAACTCAAGTTCTTTTTGTCAACCTTACAAGAAGAACTTGTCTAACTTTATTTGGTCAATGAAAGTTTTTCTTTCCATGGTTATTTTATTCATCTCACCTTACTCTGCTTTAGCGCAGGATACAAGAAAGCATTTTGAGTACACTGACACTTCATTTGAGGTTGGTGAGGTGAAAATCCTTGGTAATGTGAATTACAATTTTGACACCATTTACGAACCTCCCCGACCTCAACCCTTACTGGATTCTCTTAGAGACTTCCTTCGCTTACATCCTCAGGTTTTCATTGAGATTGCTTGTCACACTGATAACAAGGGACGTGATGAGTACAATTTGAAGTTAAGTGAAGCACGAGCGAGAAGTGCTTATGAATATCTAAAGATGAAAGGTGTACCCGATCAGCAATTAACATTTAAGGGGTATGGGAAAGCATTTCCAATCGCTCCGAATGAAATTAATGGAAAAGATAATCCTGATGGACGTCAACAAAACAGAAGAACTGAAATACAAATTACTTACATCTTGCCATCACTAAAATCATTAGACCAGCGAAAGCATTTTGAATACAGCGATACTTCACTCGAAGTTGGTGAAGTAAAAATTCTATGCTGCATTTACTTTGGCTTTGATGCTGCTGAAATTCGCCCTGAATCTTTCCCGCATTTGGATTCTACTGCGAGTTTTCTTTATTATCATCCGGAATTGATCACTGAAGTCAGTTCACATACTGACAGCAAGGGAAATGACAAGTATAATTTGAAGTTATCACAAGCCAGATCACAAGCCATTGTTGATTATTTTATTTCCAAAGGAATTCCTAAGGGTCGTTTGGTTACAAAAGGATATGGCGAAACGTTACCGATTGCCCCAAATGAAATTTATGGGAAGGATAACCCTGAAGGGCGGCAACTCAATCGAAGAATGGAATTGAAAATTGTTTCAATTGTCTCTCCTGAAGAAAAGTTTATTCGTCCTTCAATACTCAATCCTGAAATTAGCGTCACCCATTTTCTATTCGGAGAAAATACTTCTGCTTTTCCATTGTCGCTCTTCAATGTGCGCGCGATTGAAAATATCCTTGATAAATACAAACAAGCTGATACATCTTTCAATACTCACTACAAATCGTTCACAAGAAGTTACGTTGGTTTTATTGATGCTGAAGGTGACAGTATTGTCATGGTCGCGATAGATTTTTCGGCACTTCCGCGAGCTCAAAAAAATTCCTTATTCGACAGCAATGCACTCAGCAAAACTCAATCTCTCTTTATCAACCTTTCAAAAAGAATTTGCCTGAAATCTTTTTAGCCCGGGAAAGATTGAGATTCCTGAACACAGCAATTCGTATCGTCATTCCCTCATAATTGTAAAGGCACTGTCAAACCATTCTACAATGGCACGATTTGTTGTTAATATTCTGCCAAATTGGAAACATGTCAGTCAGCAAATACGTTATATCATCGCACAGAATCTATTGCCATGAATCAACTGAATCCAGATTGGCTCACTGAAGGTCACATTGACTTCGAATACAAGAAGTATATTCTTCTTGCTTACCTGCAAAGCGTGAGCAAAAGTTTTGACGATAAAAAACTATATCCTTTTCTTGGTGACCTTCTCCTTCATTACAACAACCTTGTCACCATCAGGAAGAACAAAACATTCGTGAGCAATTTATTTCCGAAACAGATTTCGAAAATGGACCTGGAGAACTTTACAATGGAGTATGAGAAGATGCTCATGGATGAAAGTTATCTGGAAGAGGTTGAGGCGATCCTCGATTTCGCAATTCCGCAACTCTATTCATCAGTGGAAGAAGGGAAAGAAATTTACCAGGATGTGGAAGAGAATCTGAGCATTTTCCCGATCGGAATTGTTTCCCTCAATCCTGAAAGCGGTTACATGATGCTTACGAAATCGAGTTCCAAAGAGATGAGGGTGTACGGTTATCAGATCACGATCTTCGAAAGTGCCAGTGAAAAGTACCGCGGCATTAAGACTGACTTTATCGGCGAATATCTCCGCAGCTTTTCCAACACATTTGAAGAGATAAAATTTCAGCTCATGAAGCAATTCAGAAATTCAAGCAACCATGCCGCCTATGCCGTTGAGGCCCGCTTTGATTTTCCGCTGAATGAGACGCTGCTGCCCGTAGCAAAGCGTTCACTTGTTCGTTATCTGTATCATGCTGAAGAGGCATGAGAAAGGAAAATGTTTTTCTTCACATTTTGAGCCTGCTCCGCTCGCACAGGTTGAATGCGAAAGGACAGGAATAGCGGAACGAAGTTCTTTCAACTTTTATCGGATTACAATCTGCTGTTTCCCTTCCGAAATTCCCTGTGAAGTTTCAATTCGATACACATACGTTGCCGAAGGAAGATTGTCCGTTGAAACAAGAATGTATCGAAACAGATTACTCACCTGAAATCGCTTTACCTGATTTCCGTGCATGTCATAAAAGATGAGTGCACCATGCGTGATTCCATCCGGAAGATTGTAGAAAACTTTCGTAGAAGATTGGGAAGGATTGGGAAAAGAATTCACGGAAAAATTACCGGCAGGTTTGTTTGCATCCTCTTCACCCGTAAGCTGGAATCCGTCCTCGCAACAACACCCCTCGTAAAGTTTACCGGGTAACTTATAGAACTCAGTGTGATGGATATTAGGCACAGAACCTACACTTGTCAACCGCATGTATGTTCCGCTGTCAGTTGAAAAAATAGGTAAGTCATGACCTGTAACAGAGACAATACCCGAATAAACAAAAGCGGGGCTTAAGGTATCTCTCACAAAAAGAATGTTTCCCTGCTCATCAATAATATAGGTGTGTGGCAGGTACTGGTTATTTACGGCTTCCGACCCTATCATCAAATATTCAAAAGTTGAGGAATCGGTATCGAATAGTGATTCCGATAGATACTCGATACCGTAGCCGTTTGTATTTGTCGGAATGGAAGGAACATTAATTGTTTTGTAAACTGATTGATCGAGATTATAGAGGGTGATCACATTATTTAGGTAATCCGCATATATCAATTTGTCTCCGCAATTTTTGTATTTAGCATGGTAAATCAGGTTCTGTGGAAATGAAGACTGCAAAGTGATTTGAGAGAACGCATGCGAAAAGAAAAAGCACATTGAGGCAAGCAGGTAAATTTTTTTCATGGTGTGAATGGTTTTTGAAAAGGCAAGAACTAAAACTACACTTTAATTGGGTCGCATAAATTACTAAGATATTCATCTGCTTCATTTCCCAGATTAAAAATCAAATCAACAAAACTCACGTCAGGAATAAAGCCATGCTTTGACTCGAAAACCTGGTGATAAGGATGCAGGGTGCTGGATGCAGGGTGCAGGCAGTGCTCTCCATTTTCGCAAAACCGATTTATACGAATTGTTTTTTTCCAATGAAGAATTTCAAAACACAATCGAAGTAGTTCCGTATTGAAGTCAATCAAAAACTCAAATTGCTTTTCATAAAGCGCACGAAATTTCCCTTCATAAAAAATAAAGAACGAACTCTTGCCGTATGCGGTAATCATGCTTCGCCAATGGATGTTCTGCCACAACTGTTCGTTTGCAATGCGAACATCTTTTGTTTTGCTCCTCACTCCTCTTCCGCCAATGATGGGTATGGTAAGCAGCAATGGCCCGTTTGCGTTGATGATGGTGCACCGGTTTCTCCACGTTGACTTTTGAAAATTCTCATCACCGTCAATCACGATCGCCGAAAATGACTGCATCATGACAAACGCTGAAACCGGTGGCAGGTACTGCGTTTCGAGGAGAATAGAGCCGCTGTGTGATTCTGAATTCATCTTTTCTATCACTGCAATGGTCGAAGAAAGGAAAATGTTGGATGATAAGTTTGTAATTTTAAAACAGAAAATTCACAGCATCTCCAGATGAAAAAACTTTCTCAACAAATTTCGCATCTTAAGTCTTATGTCTTAAGTCTTACATCTTATTTCATTCGTATTGCATCGTATTTCTTTCTTCTAACCTCTGCCATCTTCCTTCTAACTTCTTCGACTAAAGCTCAAACCCTCCACGTCTTCATGCACAACTGCGCTTTTCTTCCTGTTAGTTCCGACACGTCGTATGTGGAAACGTACATCGTCGTTCCGGGATTTGAATTGAATTACGTGAAGAATGACTCGGGAAAATTTGAAGGCGCTCTTGAAGTTACGCTGCTGTATTTGAAAGATACCAATGTGTACAAATTCGATAAGTATGTGTTGCGCACACCGGAGATCGCTGACACTTCTCAGATTTCTTTTGACGTTCTTGATCTGCGAAGAGTTTCATTGCCTGACGGAGAATATACTGTGCATCTTGAAGTGAAAGATGCAAACAGGACCTCGAGCTATGCTGATGCGAACCAGGGATTGAAAGTGCAGTTCGACAGAAAAAATATTTCGCTTTCAGATATTGAATTCGTTCAGAATTATTCAGTCACTACAAAGAGAAATCTATATTCCAAAAGCGGGTACGACATTCATCCGATGGCGATCCCCTATTTTCCGAATGTCCAGAACACGCTCACATTCTACAATGAGATTTACAATGCAAAGGCCGTTGCTGGTGATGACGACATCCTCATCATGTACTCGGTGAAGGAAGCGCACAGCAACAATGTGGCGGATGAGTTGTTTCGCTTCACACGGCAAAAAGCCTCAACAGTCAATGTCCTGTTCTCATCATTTGACATTACTGATCTGCCTACGGGAAATTATGTACTCGATGTGCAGGTGAAAAGCAAAAAGAATGAATTGCTAGCGGAGCAAACAGCATTCTTCCAGCGCATGAATAAAAACTCAGTCTATCAACTGAACAGCATTGCGCTGATAGACATCAGCGACAAGTTCGTGAAATTTATGCCCGCCGATTCTATGAATTATTATCTCAAGTGCCTTCTGCCGCACGCCGAATTGTACGAACGAACATATATTCTGCATGGGCTGCAAACAAATGACACCCTGCTGATGAAACAATTCTTTTACAACTTCTGGCAGAGGCGCAATGCAACCGATCCGCACGGCGAGTGGAGTGCATACAAGCAAATGGTAGATGCAGTGAATTACAATTACAGCACACCGGTTTCACACGGTTTTGAGACAGACCGGGGAAGAGTGTATTTGCAATACGGACCCCCGAACCGTATTGATGGCAGTGACCGCGAGCCCAACGCCTATCCTTATGAGATTTGGCAGTACTACACACTGACTAATAACCAGAGCAACGTGAAGTTTGTCTTCTGCAATGCTGACCTGGCAACAAACGATTACAAGCTTATTCATTCGGACGCAAGAGGAGAATTGAGCGATCCCCGATGGAAGTTCAAAATCTTCAAGACCTTTAAAGATGTGAACGGCTATAGCAACTTTGATACAGAAACTTATCCTGATTCATTTGGCTCACAGGTAGATGAGTTGTATAACCGGTAGTCAGTTTGCAGTTCGCAAGATTGTACTCGAAGTTCTCCATACGCTATTCACTCATTCACCATCAATTACCTTTACGCACCACCTCATTTAATATCTCTTGAAGAAAGTTGCGGTCATTGTTTTGTGCTGGAACGGAAGAAAGTTCATGGAGGAGTTTCTTCCCACGCTGCTTCAGTTTCAACATGAAGATTCTGAAATCATTGTGGCGGATAATGCTTCCACTGATGATTCAGTCGGGTATGTGCGGCAGCATTTTCCCTCTGTAAAAATTATTCAGCTCGAAAAAAATTTTGGATTTGCAGGAGGATACAATGAAGCGATCAAACAGATCACTTCAGAATATGTCGTACTCATTAACCAGGATGTTGCCGTCACTGAAAACTGGTTGCCACCGATGCTGAAGATGATGGAAGAAGATGAAACAATTGGCGCGCTTCAGCCGCGCATACGCGCGCACCTGCAGCGCACGCACTTCGAGTATGCAGGCGCAGCGGGCGGATGGATTGACCGCTTCGGCTATACGTTTTGCCGCGGAAGAATTTTTGACGCGGTGGAAGAAGACACGAATCAATACAACACTCCTGCTGAAATTTTCTGGGCATCAGGTGCATGTATGCTCACGAGAAAAAAAATTTATGAATCCCTCGGCGGTCTCGATGAGGATTTCTTTGCGCACATGGAAGAAATTGATTTGTGCTGGCGAATGAAAAATGCCGGCTACAAAATCATGTATTGCCCTGATTCCGTCGTGTATCATCTCGGAGGCGGAAGCTTGCCGCAGGGAAATCCTTTCAAGACCTATCTGAATTACCGTAACAACATGATCATGCTCGTGAAAAATCTTCCTAAGCATCAGGTGACGAAGATTGTTTTTTCAAGAGCGTTGCTTGATGGTATTTCAGCGATTCGCTCCCTGCTGCGTGGTTATCCGCAGGATATTTCTTCCATCTGGAAAGCTCACGGTGATTTCAGGAAAGGATTATCGAAATGGAAGAGCAAGCGAAAAGGAAATGAAAAAGATTTCTTCTCGCTCAGCGGAGTTTATAATGGTTCTATTGTGAAAGAATTTTTTTTGAAACGGGGAAATAAATTCCCTGATCTGTTTTGTTAACTTCACATTACTCTATTGCAAATTACTTTTATTCTCTCCCGACGCTTGCATCTCTAATACATTTCGCCTCAACAGCTCCTTGAATTGTGAATACTCATTCTCAGTCATAGACTTCTTCGGAAAAAGGTAATGTGAAGATGAAGTATGAATATCAATGTAATCATCATATGTCTTGTACATAGTCACCAGGTTCCACTTTTCAAACTCTGACTTGGTTTTTTCACTTAGCTCAAATCCTGAATCGGAGATCGCCAGTTCGCAAGGCAACATGCCTTCAACTGTCGTTATGTAATCTTCAACCTTCCTTCTCCACCGTCTCAATGTAAAATATTCGATGAGCAGCACACCTTCGGAAATTAATGCGGCAAGAAAAAGAAATTGAGTCACCATGCCGAATGAAAATCCAGAAGCGATATAAGAAATAACAAAGAGAATAAAAATCACCACCGCCAAATAAAAGATTGGTTTCGATTTACGATTCTTATGAATCAAATGCTGATCATTCTTGTAAAAAATTTCCCTGAAATCATCGGGATTGAACTGCAGATGAATTTTAAGCAATGACATTTAGATTCGCATTAATCGTCATAAGATTATTTTTTTGAGAAGTAGATCGTGATGTAATCGCCTCCGCCATCTTTTGCTTTTACCGCTAATTGCGTCGCTGTGAGCTTGACAATTTTCATTTCCATTTTCTGAGGATAGCCCTTCGATTGTTTTTGAGTAACAACCAATATCATCTTAGATGAATTCATTGACCACGTTCCTTTCACGAGTCCTTCCTCCTCGATTGATTCAACGGTGCCATCTGCCTTGTACCACACGTATTGACTTTTTTCATCTTCAGAAACAGGATAAATCTTTCCGTCTGTTTCCAGATATTTTTCAGGGTACCATTTTCCGATCAGGTTTTTTCTAAACGTGGAAGTGTCTTGTGAAAATGCTGCTGATCCCATCAGCAGCAGCAGAAAAATGAAATGAATGCGATTCATTGAATACAGTTTAGAAGTTGTTTGGATTTCATTGAAAAGATTTGCTTCTCCCAGTGTTTCGACGAGCTCAGCATGACCTCCGCGCGCCTGTTACCCTGAGCTTGTCGAAGGGTTGCGTGGGCATAAGCGAATTTCTGAACCATTTCCAAACAGCTTCTTAGGAAAAAGTAAATATAAGAGTTTGAAAGAAGGCTTGAATGTAATGTGTTAATGATATTATTCTGACGTGATCATTCTTCAAAGCTTCTAACCGCTAACTCATAACTCTTCATTCCAAACCCCACAATACTTCCTTTGCATTTTCCAACCAACAAACTTTTGTGACGGAATTCTTCCCGTGAGTATGGATTTGAAATGTGCACTTCAATCACCGGCGTTTTGATGGAAGCAATCGCATCAGCAATAGCAACAGAAGTATGTGTGTATCCTCCGGCGTTTAAAATAACTCCTTCCGCTGCAGGAGGAAATCCAACTTCATGAAGCTTGTTGATGATCTCTCCCTCCACATTACTTTGAAAATATTCAAGCTCATGCTGCGGAAATTTTCTCTTCAGCTCATCAAAATAATTTTCAAAAGTTTGATTGCCATAAATCTCAGGCTCACGCGTGCCGAGCAAATTCAGGTTGGGTCCGTTGATGACAATAATCTTCATAAATGATTTTCTGCTAAAATCCGACTTGTCCCGATTTTTCCATCGGGAAATCAAAAATCCGACCCGTCCCGATTTTTCGGGAAATCCGAAATTTTTGTGTGTTGTTCTCGTTGTACACTCTTCGCGAAGCAAGTTAGAAAATTGATTGCACCATTCACCATTCACCACTCACCATTCACCACTTTCGCCCCATGGATTGGAACAGCACCATCAAAGGATTCAAAGCATACCTGCGTTTAGAGCGCTCTCTTTCTCTCAACTCGATAGAAGCATATTTGCACGATGTCAATTTGCTCGCCCGCTACCTCGAACTCAGCCAATCACACAAGCAACCGGAAGACGTCACGTTCGAAGACCTGCAGCAGTTCATCGCTTTCATCAATGAAACCGGTCTTGGCGATCATACGCAGGCGCGAATCCTTTCGGGAGTGAGAAGCTTTTACAAATACCTGCTGATGGAAGATTTGATGACGACTGATCCCACCACACTTATTGAAGGTCCCAAGCTGCAACGGAAATTACCCGATGTGCTGCACCTTGATGAGATCAATGCACTCATGGACGCCATTGATCACAGCCGCCCCGATGGTATTCGCAACCGTGCCATTCTTGAAACACTCTACAGTTGCGGGCTGCGCGTGAGTGAGTGTGTCGAGCTGAAAATTTCCAATCTCTATTTTGATGTCGGCTTTATTAAAGTGATCGGAAAAGGAAACAAAGAGCGCCTCATTCCCATAGGGGGTTCTGCGATTAAGCACATCAATTTTTATTTTGAAGGCGTGCGCAATCATCTGAAAATTCATCCTCAGTCGGAAGACATTTTGTTTTTGAATCGGAGGGGAAAGAAACTTACGCGCGTGTACGTGTTCATGATGATCAAAGAGCTCGTGCAAAAAATCGGGTTGAAGAAATCCATCAGCCCGCATACGTTCCGTCATTCGTTCGCAACACACCTGATTGAAGGCGGCGCCGATCTTCGCGCTGTGCAGGAAATGCTAGGGCATGAAAGCATCACTACTACGGAAATCTATACGCATCTTGACCGGGATTTTTTAAGGCAGACGCTGATGCAGTTTCATCCGAGGTATCAGCAGCAGTAGGCAGTTGGCAGTTGGCAGTTGGCAGTTGGCAATTGGCAATTGGCAAAAAACTAATATTTCATTGCCGCACAAATTTTTTCACAAAATTTCCTTCTGCTGTTTTTATGGTTGCTAAGTAAACACCAAAAGGCAGTTGAGAAACATCTATGCTGCTTTCACTTCCAGTAATCATTTTATTTTTCAATGTCTCTCCCAAAAAATTTGTAATGATCAAATGATATGGCTGATAATAATTGTTGAAGGAAGTATTGAGTTGGGAGGTAACAGGATTGGGATAAATTTGAAATGAAGGCTCTGAGGAAATTGTTTCATTGATGTTCAGAGGATAACAAAGCACTTCTTCGACTATTTGCTCACCATGTTCTTTTGTATCTGCCGGATGAGCGGTTAAATAAACCATTTCAGGAGTAGCTCCTGTTGTATCGAATGAAGCAGCCGTTGTTACAGTAACATTTACGTTCTCAAAAAGGCAATTGTCAGTATCAATGTTGAGCAAATAAATTTTGGTGTAATCTAAATTGTTGAATCCACTTCCCGATATCAGAAAAGTACTCTGCGATGAAATGAACATGTTTTCGACGAAAGTATAATCAAATGCGCCCCACTGCTTTGACCATTGTAAATTCCCCGACCCATCGGTTTTAATCAAATAAACATTCGGTGCCCCGGGGTTATTTAGTGCAGCCACCAGGTATCCAGCACCCTCAATTTGTTGAACGTCATAAGCGGAGTTTGCATTAGCATTACCGTAAGTCTTTGACCATTCGAGGTTACCATTCTCATCAGTCTTGAGCAGGTAAATATCGCCCTGACTTTCTCCAAAACTACTTGTCGAGCCCGCAATAATATATCCGTGATCTGCTGTTTGCTTTACACGGTATGCATCATCTTCTAATGTGCCTCCAAAACTTTTTGACCACAGTAAGTTTCCCGCAGAGTCAGTTTTAATCAAGCTTACATTGCTATAGGTGTTATCCGGAAACTGAGTAGTGCCGGTCATTATATATCCATTGTCAGAAGTCTTTTGAAGATCGAAGGGATGTGTAGGGGAATAAGCTGTTGTCCATTCAACATTTCCCAGAGAATCCGTTTTTAAGATGAAGGCTACACCTGAACCCTCAGTTCCCCCTATCACATAACCTCCGTCATTTGCTTGAAGAACCATTCCACCCGAGGTGTTGAGGTTGTAGTAATTCGACCATTGCAAGTTTCCATTCTTATCACATTTCACTATGTATAAGTGCGGAGTTTGGTTGCCTGACATGTCATATTCCTGCCCGACCATGATATATCCTGAATCAGAGGCCTGAGAAAATCCATAGCCAATATTTCTGATGGAGTCGCCAAAGTATTTACCCCACTGCACATTGCCATTCACATCAACTTTAATAAGGGAAAAATCTAAGTCGGTACCTGGTCCGCAGACACCAAATAAGGCGCAACCTCCGTCAAGTGCAGGTTGCAAAAAACCATAGGAGGACCCGTAAATTGTATCCAAATAGCTCTTCTCAAATGTAGATTGCGCTGAAGTGGAATTGAGGTTTGAAAAATAGAAAGCGCAGAAGAGAAGGATTGCAAATTGTGTTTTCATAATTGCGTTTTCACAATAAGGTGAGCACAAGATAACAAGATTATTCGCTTGCAATAATCACTCTGCCTGTACGCGTCATCTGCGCATATTCGCTAAACTTCGGACGCCCGCGGGCCGGTACTCATGGTGCAAGTTGCATTAAAGCAACTTACTTCTCTTTTCACCGCATAAGAATCATCTTTCCAATATCAGTCTTCGCATCGGTTCTTAAAATGTAGTAATAGAGACCGGAAGGAAAACCGCTCGCTTCGAAGTTTATATGGTGGCTTCCTGCTGGAAGTAATTTATTATCGAGTAATGATTTCATGGGTTGGCCGTTTACATCAAATACCTCCAACGATGTTGCTGATGTTTTGTCGAGACTAAATTGGATTGTAGTTAAAGTAGTGAAAGGATTAGGAAAATTTTTAAGTGTCGTTGCACTCGTCGGTATGTTTTTAACCGGTGTAAGATTGCAAGTTTGATCATACGAATACCAGCTTTCATTTCCGTCAAACTGATCATCGGTACCATCGAGGGCATTGTCATAAGCGGTCACTGCATATACATCCGAAAAATTTGCTGCGCTGAAAGTATGTGAAGTCGTGTTGCCCACATCGAGAACATTATCGAAGAAGCAGCAGTCAGAAGTATGCCAGTAAATTTTGTATCCTGAAAGGTCGGTTTCAAGATTCGGGTCCCATTCAATTTTAATATTGCCTCCGCCTAAATCAGTCTTAAGAACATGCATTGGCGGGGAAATGGGTGCTATGATATCGGGTGTGGTAAGAAATGGAGAAGCATTGATAACGCCGAGAGTAAAGTTGTCAAAGAAGTCGTAGATACCGTTGTTTACTGTTGTTTGATCGCTTGAGCCCCACCAGTTTTGAGAGGCGTCAAAATCTGGTTGAGTGGAGGTAGAGTTGAATCCGAAATTGTAAAATGGCTCAGGATTCAGGGAATAATTATCGTGAATGTTATTACCGCTTAAAGTAAAATATTGCGGCTCGTAACCCTGAAGAACGTAAAATTCAGTTCCCCCGTAGTAGGGACTGATAGTATCTTCATTCATTGTAATAGTATTATGAACAAAGCTTGTGTTCATGCATACTGCAGTCATTTGATTCCAATAACATAAATTGTTTACAAAGGCATTGTTGCTAATGATACCTTCAAATGGTTGCCATGAAAAACCGGACGCCGCAAAAATCCTGTTGCATTTATTATTGGCTATAATATTATTCTTAAAATTAGGAAGGGTTCCTTCCTGTACATACGCCATATCTGAGCCGGTATTGCTGCACAAAAGATTTTTTATAGCATAACCATCTTCAGTCATAATAAATAATACAGCATAGTCACTCTTGAATGTATTGTTTACAATCTTGTTGTAGCTGCATTCGAGATGTTGTCCCTGCTGAATGGTTATGCCTGAAAAAGGTGCTATTCCATCTCCGTTGTTTTGAATAACATTGTTTTTTATCCGCTCAACACTTCCCTGCCTTGCGTCCAGAATTTTTATAGCACAACCGGCAAATTGCGAGAACCCCAAAAAACCAATATTATTTTGAAAAAGGTTATCAGAAATGTCCATGAAATGTGTGATATTGTAATTGGTATACCATATACAATTGCCAAGGTTTTTTCTGAAGGTACAATTGTGAATGTAGGGATATGCACCTACTGCCTGTACCGTTCCATATTCATCCGGGTAAGCCGTTTGAATTCTCCCTCCATACTCTATGGTGCAGTATTGCATGGTACATCCGCTATGAGTTACGGTGTCATACGGAGTGCTCTCATTGTCGAAAGTGATGTTAGCCCAGTCACCATAATAAGGAGTATCAACATTGCTGGTGAATGTAATATACCCCGTAGCGATGCCGATGGCGCGCAATGTTCCTCTTACAAGAATGGTTATTCCGGTATCCATTTTAACTGTTACGTTGGACTCAATTGTGAGCGTGACACCAGTGTTCACAAGGATGTTCTGAGTAACAATGTAGGGGCTGCCCGATTGTGCCCATGTTGTATTGGTGCTAATAAGCCCTCCAACATATGTTTGAGCATGAAGTTGAAGTGCGATGAAAACTGTGGCGATAATAAGTATGTGCTTTTTCATAAGGTGGAATTTTTGATTTGAATAATAAGATAAAAAAAATCTCTGCACTCGTTCCCGATTCTTTATGGTGTTATGAGCAGCGATATGAGTTTATGAGATCGCTTTTTGCTTAGACTCGCACCAGAAGGGTGAATTCTTCAGGTAAATTATCTTCCTACAACTAATTTTTGCCAAACCATTTTTCCATTATCAGTTAAAACCTGCAAAGGATAAATGCCGCAAGGCATCTGGGAAACATCTATTTCAGCTTCTCTACTGTTCCTGAAGTCTTCCTTAATAAGTCTTCTACCGTTCACGTCAAAAAGCTGAATGGTAAAGTTGGGTGTGGGAGCAGTCAGGTGAAAACTTGTGGAACTCGGATTGGGAAAGATGGATGCAACCGGGTCCTCATTTTCTTCGATGCCTACGTTATATCCAAGTTTCACTACCCAAAAATCCTCCGATCCATGGTTGCCCGAAACATCTCCATCAGTAGATGACGTCATCCCAACACAAATATATCCATTGTCGTTGGTGGGTCTCATCATAAATGGAGTATCTCCCCCGGAGCCCCCAAAACAAAATTGATTAAGAATAGTGGTCCCTGTTGCATCAAGAGTCAGCCACCAAAATTTATCTGTGGATTGAGTGTTACAAGTGATATCACCGTTTTGCGAGGAGGTTTGTCCGAGTACAGCGTAGGTTCCATCATCATTAACATTAACCGAGACAGCGTTATCATACCATGAACCTGAAAGATGTCTATCCCAAATTTCATTTCCGGAAGAATCAATTAACAGAACCCAGCCATCGTTCATTGCTGAATCAATTTGGCCTACAACAATGTATCCAATGCCTGGAACAACTTCAATGTCTTCTGCCTGTTGTGCGGGAAGAGGCAGACCATAAGTTTTAGCCCATTGCTGATTGCCGTTACTATCTGCTTTAACGACCCACCAATAATCTCCCATGCCAGGATATTCCACTCCCGCCATAATAAATCCTCCATCTTCCGCTTCTTCCACATCAAAGGGACGTTCTGAAGTTGAACCACCAAAAGTATTTGCCCATTCAATCGTACCGCTTGAGTTTAGTTTAACTAACCAAAAGTCAGTTTGACCGGCGACGGGAGGGTTGACATCTCCATCCGTGGAACCTGAATTGGTGACAAAAACATATCCACCATCACTGGTTGTTTTTACTCTGGCAGGGTACTCTTCCCCACCTGTTCCTCCATAGCATTTTGACCATTGAATATTGCCGCTTACATCAAATTTAATAATCCAAGTGTCAGAGCTTCCGTGATTACCACTTACATCTCCATCATTAGAATAAGCATGACCGCTGACAATTACTCCTCCATCCGGCGTTGCATCAATGCCATACCCTCCATCTTCACCACTGCCACCAAGACATTTTTGCCATTGCACTTGACCGGATGAACTCAGTTTCACAACCAGGTAATCTACTCCACCATGATTGCCCGTAGCATTTCCATTGGTAGATATAGCACCGCCAACAACCGCATAACCTCCATCGGCAGTCTGTGTGACGGCGTTACCTTGATCGTAATCTGTTCCACCTAAACAGACTTGCCATTCTATTTGAGGTACTTGAGCTGTTACTGAGAAGAAAATAAAAATTGAGAAAAAAGGTATGAGTTTTTTCATAGGAAGTGTTTTAATAAAAGTAATCAATTTTTGATCGAGATCCTCATTCATAAAAATTCATTACTGTACCCTCGCCGTGTCCGCCTGCAGGTTTTTGTGGTTGAGCGAAGGACACAGCGAAGTGTTTGCAGCAACCTCGCAAGTTGTTGCATCTCTCGATCCCCGATCACCATTTAATTTTTCCTTTTTACTTTTCCCCTATGTCGAAGAAGAAGAAAAAGGAAAAAATTTCTCCAAAGCAAAAAGCTTCTGTGCCTCCTGCGCCTTCTGTTCCTCTTAGTCCTCTTCAATTTATTTCCATCAAAAAAAATCAGCGATGGATTGTCTTTGCACTTGCCTGTGCGCTCTATGCAAATACCCTCTTCAACCAGTTTGCTCTCGAT